>SXGQ01389760.1_pt1 | contig 58033 bp, 58 predicted proteins | sample 3178371 | NCBI WGS metagenome assembly SXGQ01 (sample SAMN11356859, study PRJNA531348) | freshwater metagenome | isolation source: freshwater sample F1-20 | place: China: Fuxian Lake, Yuxi | collected 2017-12-25
ACCTTTGTAGTTGAAACCTATGGTTGCCAGATGAATGTCCATGACTCTGAGCGAATTTCTGGATTACTACTTGATGCTGGATATACGCAAGCACTAGCTAACACTCAACCTGATCTAGTCGTATTTAATACTTGTGCTGTGCGTGAAAATGCAGATAATAAATTGTATGGAAATCTTTCATTTCTAGCACCACGCAAGAAAAGTGACCCTAACTTTCAAATTGCAGTTGGCGGATGCATGGCTCAAAAAGATAAAGACTTGATAATTAAGAAAGCTCCTTATGTTGATGTGGTTTTTGGAACTCATAATATTGGTTCACTTCCAGTTTTATTAGAGCGGGCCAGAATTGAAGAATCTGCACAAGTTGAAATTAAGGAATCACTTGAACACTTTCCTTCAACCTTGCCGGTAAAACGTGATTCGGCCTTTTCAGCCTGGGTTTCAGTTTCAGTTGGATGCAATAACACCTGTACTTTTTGTATTGTTCCGCAATTGCGCGGTATTGAAAAAGATCGTCCAGCTTCTGAAATTATTCAAGAAGTTAAAGCACTTGTTAGTCAAGGTGTAATTGAAATTACCCTACTAGGGCAAAATGTAAATGCCTACGGCGTTGACTTTGGTGATCGATTAGCTTTTTCAAAATTGTTAAGAGAGTGCGGAAAAATCGAAGGATTAGAGCGAGTTAGATTTATGTCTCCTCACCCAAGAGATTTTACGGATGATGTCATTGAGGCTATGGCCGAGACGAAAAATGTAATGCCACATCTACATATGCCACTTCAATCTGGTAGCGATAAGGTGTTACAGGCAATGCGTAGGTCTTATCGAAGAGATCGATATCTTGGAATAATAGATAAAGTTAGAAGTGCTATACCGAACGCTGCGATTACAACTGACATAATTGTAGGTTTTCCCGGTGAAAGCGATGCTGATTTTGAACAAACAATTGATTTAGTTAAGCAAGCCAGGTTTTCAGCAGCATATACATTTCAATACTCAAAGCGGCCAGGAACACCAGCGGCTTTGATGCCAGATCAAATTGAACAAGATGTAATGGCAGATCGCTATAACCGACTACATAAAATCCAGCAAGACATTTCCAAGCAGGAAAATCAAAAATTAGTAGGGAGCACTGTTGAGTTATTGGTATCAGGTCATGAAGGTCGTCATGATATTGATATGAACCGTATGAATGGCAGAAGCGCTGATTTTAGATTGACCCATTTTGATAACTCAGCAAAATTAGCTCGACCAGGTGATTTAGTTGAGGTTAAAGTTGAAGAAGCCTTTGCAAATCATATTGTTGCAGGCCAGCCAATAAAGGTAACTAAAACTATTGGCGCAGCTGCCCATGCAGCCTGGGTTGAGGATAATGGTGATAAAAAAATTCTATTAGGTATTCCAACTCTTGCATCTCTTAAATCACTCTAAATGAAATTAATTGTAATCTGTGGCGCTACAGCTACTGGCAAAAGTGATTTGGCTGTTGCAGTCGCAAAGGAAATAGATGCTCAGGTTATAAACGCTGATTCCATGCAGCTTTATAAAGGTATGGATATTGGTACAGCCAAACTTACAATTACCGAACGTAATGGAGTTGAACATCACTTAATTGATGTCTTAGATATTAAAGATGATGCAAATGTTGCCTGGTATCAGAATCTTGCTAGAAATAAGATTGATGACGTAATGGCTGCAGGTCAATCTGTAGTGGTAGTAGGTGGAACTGGACTATATATCAAATCAATATTGGATGACTTAAATTTTCCTGATACAAATCCTGATGTAAGACAAAAAATTACTGATGAAGCTGAAAATCTTGGAAATGAAATCATGCATCAAAAGTTAGCAAAATTAGACCCAGCAGCAGCTCTAGCTATCCCAAAGGAAAACCTAAGAAGGATTATTAGAGCACTTGAAGTCATTGAGTTAACTGGCAAGCCGTTCACTGCTAATTTACCTAGAGAAGAGAGCAGTAGATACCCAAACGCACAGCAATTTGGTTTAGCACTAGATAGAGATAACCTTGATAACAAAATTGATGAGCGAGTTGAAAGTATGTGGGCAAAGGGTTTTGCTCGCGAGGTCTCTTTGTTAATGACACAAGGCTTAGAGCAGGCAACAACTGCTAAGAAGGCACTTGGCTATAGTCAGTTAATGGATTATCTAAATGGTGAGTGCAGTGAAGATTTTGCAAAGGAAGAGACAAAACGTACTACCAAGGCGTATGCCAGAAGGCAGCAAACCTGGTTTGCTCGAGATTCTAGGATCAATTGGCTAGAGCAAGCATCAACATCTGCTCGGCTAGAAAAACTCTTGGCTAGTATTAATTGATGGTTTCAGCAACTTATGGGCACGGCACCAATAATGATTTCGTATTGGTTTTTGATCCAGAGAATAAGATTTTAATTACACCAGAACAAATCAAGCGGATTTGTGACCGTAATCTTGGAATTGGTAGCGATGGCTTTATCAAGATTATTAAGGTAGATGGTGCTTGGTTTATGGATTACTCAAACTCTGATGGATCAGTTGCTGAGATGTGTGGAAATGGAATTAGGGTTATGGCCCGGTATCTAACAGATCGCGGACATCAACCAAGTGGAATATACGCAATTAACACCAGAGATGGCCGGAAATTTTTATCTGTTCCAGAAGATGGCGATATCTCGGTAAACATGGGAAAAGTTACCCAAGTAGGGGGTGAGGTATCAGTACTACATAATTCCAAGAACTTCTCTGGCCTTAACATTGATGTTGGTAATCCGCATGCTGTGGTATTTACTAATGATTTATCAACTGTTGGGGAACTAAAAAGTGCGCCCGTAGTTTCACCAGAAAATACATACCCTGATGGTGTAAATATTGAGTTTGTTGAGATATTAAATGATAACGAAGTAAATATGCGGGTATTTGAACGAGGAGTGGGTGAGACGCAATCTTGTGGCACAGGTACATGCGCAGTTGCCTTAGCTGCAACTATTAAAAGCAATAAGGCGCTGCCAATAAAATGGATAATTAATACTCCAGGTGGTCGCTTGATTGTTGAAATTGATGGCCATAGCAATGCAACATTAACTGGCCCAGCTGTCCTTATTAAGGATTTGGAATTGGATAAGTATTTGTGAGTGAATCTAAGTTTGATAAAACAACTGGTCTTGAAATAGATATTGACTCTCTTATTCGAGAGAATGCGCAAGCAGTTGCAGATTATGAGCTAAATGAAACACCAGAGAGTGCTAATCAAGATTTACAAGATCGCCAGGCTCTGCGACGAGTAAGCGGATTATCAACTGAGTTACAAGATGTAAGTGATGCAGAGTATCGACAACTTAGACTTGAAAAAGTTGTACTTGTTGGCGTTTGGACTGAAGGAAGTGCTAAGGATGCTGATAATTCCATAAAGGAACTAGCTGCACTTGCAGAAACAGCTGGTTCGCAAGTTATGGAGGCATTAATTCAGCGAAGGGATAAGCCAGATTCAGCAACATTTATCGGATCAGGAAAAGTTAATGAGGTTAGACAAGCAGTTGTAGCAACAGGTGCAGATACTGTGGTCTGCGATGGCGAGTTATCGCCTGCGCAACTTAGAACACTTGAGCAGAAAGTAAAAGTAAAAGTAATTGATAGGACCGCATTGATCTTGGATATTTTCGCTCAACATGCCAAGAGTCGTGAGGGCAAGGCGCAAGTTGAATTAGCACAGATGTCTTATATGTTGCCAAGACTTCGCGGTTGGGGTGAATCGCTATCTCGGCAAGCAGGAGGTATTGGTGGCCGCGGTCCAGGTGAAACAAAGATCGAAACAGATAGAAGAAGAATTAATGACAAAATGGCAAAGCTTCGTAGAGAAATTAAGGATATGAAAATATCTAGAGATACTAAGCGCAGTGAAAGAAGAAGAAATAATATTCCATCTGTTGCAATTGCAGGCTATACAAATGCTGGAAAATCATCGCTACTTAATCGATTAACTGGAGCTGATGTTTTGGTTGAGAATGCTCTCTTTGCTACCTTGGATCCAACTGTTCGAAAAACTGAAAGCTCTGATGGTCGTATTTATACATTAGTAGATACCGTAGGATTTGTAAGGCACTTACCTCACCAATTAGTTGAAGCATTTAAATCAACACTTGAAGAGGTGTCAGAGTCTGATCTGATTGTCCATGTTGTAGATGGATCTCACCCAGATCCCTTCGAACAACTAAGAGCTGTTCGCCAAGTAATTAGTGAAATTGGCGGTGGTGAAATTATGGAAATTATTGCAATTAACAAGGCTGACATTGCCTCACCAGAGGTGTTAATGGAGATTTTACGTAAAGAAAGTAATGCATATGCAATCTCTGCCCGAACTGGGTATGGAGTTGATAACCTGATTAAAGCTGTTGAGCAAGCCTTACCCAAGCCAAAGGTTGAGATCAAGGCAATTATTCCTTTTAGTAGAGGTGATCTAGTAAGCGCTGTTCATGAACAGGGTGAAATAATTTCTGAAGAGTATCTTCCTGAAGGCACCAAGCTTCATGCCATGGTTGGCGGTGCGTTAGCTCGTAAAATAGAGATGTTATAAATAGATTTATAGACTGTTTGGAATTAACAAGTAACTTGCCGTAATTTCTTTTCCACATTTTTAAAAGTTCTAAGCAAAATATCTCAATAACATATTTAATTAATGCATGTTTGAATTTAACTTTACAGCAGAGCAAAAACGGGGATTAATCATAATTTTTGCTGCCATGATTGGATTAGGTAGTTTCTACTATTTTAACTCTAGGCCATTAGCAGAACAATCAGCGGTTAGTTTTGCAGAACCAGTTCCACAGCAATCTATTGCTTCGCAATTAATAATAAATGTAGCTGGCAAAGTACAAAACCCAGGTGTTTATCAATTACCACAAGGTTCTAGAGTCGTTGACGCCCTAAATGCTGCTGGTAATCAACTTAAGGGTGTTGATATAAGTGACATTAATCTGGCTAGAGTTTTAGTAGATGGTGAACAGATATTAATTGGCCAAGCCAAGCAGTACGGTTCGAAAGCAAAACCTAAGAAGATAACAGCAGATAATCCACTTGATATAAATCGGGCAACACTTGCTCAATTAGATACTTTGCCAGGTATTGGTCCAGTTACAGGTCAGCGAATTATTGACTATCGAGCAAAGGTTGGACGAATTAATTCATTAGATGAGTTAAAGAAGATATCAGGGTTAGGTGGCTCAAAATTCGAAGAGATCAGAGTGTTGCTCCGAGTGCTTTAAAGATTCCACTCTTTTGGATAGGTATATCTCTGTGGCTTTCAGCTGCAGTGGTTGGATTATTTCCTGATTTTAAGTACTTCCTAACCCCTTTTGTGATATTACTTGTAATTGCTTATCGGAAAAGTAATGCTTTTATTTTCTTACTAACAATATTAGTTGGGATACTAATTGTTTGGATTAAGCAAGTTGCACTAGAAAATAAGTTTTTAACTACTCAGTTTGATAATTTAGTAGAGATTGAGGCAGTAGTTCGCAGTGACCCCGTATTAAGGTCAGGCCAGGTGATTGGCTCTAATCGGCGTTTAGATGAGTACTCAGTTCTAATTAAGCTCACCCGGATTAATGACCGAAAAATCAACTTACCTGCAAGACTTAAATATAGTAAACAGATTTCACTACAGATGGATCAAGTTATTTCTGCAAAGGTGCGCTTGGTAAAAACCCGCGAAACTAAAGTAGCAGCCCTGGCAGTTGCAAGGGAATCTATCTCAATCTTAAGTCCACCGAGGAACTTATTTAGATTCACTGAAGTAATTCGAAACAAGTTTAGGGGTCAAGCAGATGGTTCAACCTCATCATCACTGGTGCCTGGATTGGTACTTGGGGATACCTCACTACAAAGTAATGACTTTAAAGAACAAATGCAAAAAGTTGGGCTTTCTCATTTAACTGCAGTTAGTGGTGCAAATTTTGTATTGGTAGCTAGTTTCTTACTCTGGTGTCTCCAATTTATTATTAAGAGAATAAAACATCGCCTAATAATTGTTTTAATAGTTTTATTCCTGTTTATTTTCTTAGTTAGGCCTACGCCATCGGTATTAAGAGCAGCTGTTATGACTTTAGTCATCCTAATTGCTAGATATCGCGGGGAAAACACTAGAGGTATTGCATCCCTTGGCGCTGCCATCACCTTGCTAATTTTATTAGACCCATTTCAGTCTATCGATCCAGGCTTTGCACTATCGGTCCTTGCAACAGCTGGCATTCTATTTCTCTCACCAAAAGTTGAAAATAAATTACGGAAGATAATAAAGCCACGGTGGTTAGTTGAAGCAATTTCTATACCTGTGAGTGCAACTATTCCCTGTTTACCGGTAATTCTGCTCTTATCTAATGAATTCTCAATAGCAACAATCCCGTCAAATATTTTGGTCGCACCAGTTATTGCACCAATTACGGTACTAGGATTTCTATGCGCAATTTTAACGCCAATTGTTTCAAGTGTGGGAGCTATTCTATTTGCCGGAGCATCTTTTTTTGCTAAATATATTGTATTTGTCAGTGATGCAATGGAGAAGTTTCCATCAATTCACTTTAATGATACTAGAGTCTATATATTAATTTTTATACTTTCACTAGTACTTTACTTCAATCATCAGAAAAGCATTACAGTCATAATTACAGCGCTGCTATTGGCGCAACTTGTTTTTAATACCACCTCTTGGCCAGGTAGAAATTGGCAAGTTGTAAATTGTGATGTTGGACAGGGCGATGCAATGGTGGTTAATTTGGGCATAAGCTCTGCAATTGTCATTGATACAGGGCCAGATCCTGGTGCGATAGATAATTGTCTAAGAGCTCTAAACATTAAGACAATACCGTTGCTAATTCTTACTCATTTTCACTCTGATCATGTTGGAGCGATTTCTGGTGTAGTCAAAGACAGGTTGATCGGACAAGTTTGGATATCTAACCTGCATCAGCCAGAGTCAGCATATGAGCGGGCAATGAAAGAATTAGTAGGGATAGAAGTTAAAAGTGTCACCAAGGGTGAGAGCTACCTTTTTCCTGAGAGTAATGTTGAGATTAAAGTTTTGTGGCCTCAATCTAATGGCGTAAATTTTAAGGAACTACCAGGGGATGGCTCAAAGATTAATAACTCGAGTATTTCTTTAATTCTCAAAACAAATGATCTTTCAGTTTTTGCAGGTGGTGATATCGAACCTGAGGTTCAAGAAGTTATAACTGCCTCTGGCTTATTGTCAGATGTAGACCTATTAAAGGTCTCTCATCATGGTTCTGCCTATCAGTATGTGCCAATGCTTGATCTCTTAAAACCTGAGATTGCGATAATTAGCGTTGGAAGTGAAAATAGTTACGGCCATCCAGACGTTGAATTTGTCAATGAACTAGAGAAAAGATCTATTTCAGTTTGGCGAACCGATCTATCTGGTGGCATATCGGTTGCACCTACCAATAAGATCAGGGTTACTGGAAAAGAATGGTGGAAAATTAGGTGGGGTTAGTCCTTATACAAGGCTCGGAAAGTCTTCTGGCAGATCGTGCGATTTCCCAGATCATTTCAAAATACCCTAATGCTCAAATTTCTAACTTATACTCAGATGAAATTGAGGTCGGGGTAATTACCGATAACTTGGCGCCATCGTTGTTTGGCGACCAAAGATTAGTTGTAATAAGAGATATCCAAGATTTAGATGCAGATTGTAGTGAAGAAGTCATCTCATATCTAGAAAATCAAGATCAGAATTTGATATTAGTTCTTTGGCACAAAGGTGGAGTAAAGGGTAAAGGTTTAGTTGATAAGATTAAAAAGCTTGAGCCTCAAATCATTCCTGCAGAGGCAATTAAGAAAGACAGCGAGAAGTCAGATTTTATTCGTAATGAGTTTAAGTCGCTAAATAGAAAAATAACAACCGAAGCAGTTCAGGCACTAATTGATTCATTAGGTAGTGATTTGCGTGAATTAGGTGCTGCATGTTCACAGTTAGCCTCTGACGTCGCTTTGCAAAAAGTGATAGATGAAGTAGATGTTGCTAAATATCAACAAGGTAGAGTTGAAAGCACTGGCTTTGATGTTGCCGATGCAGCCGTTGATGGGAAAACTGCTGAAGCGTTGATTGCTCTTAGAAATGCCTTAGCAACTGGAACTGATCCAGTACTAATTGTTAGTGCACTTGCATCATCTTTTAGGACTCTAGCAAAGGTGTCAGGAAGTTCTAAAAACTCAAACTCATATGAATTAGCATCTTCACTTGCACTTGCACCATGGCAAATAGAAAAAGCTAGAAAACAGTTAGCCGGATGGAGTGACAATGGATTAGCTAAGGCTGTTATCGCTATTGCAGCAGTAGATGCTGATATAAAGGGTGCAGCAAGTGATCCAAAATACGCTCTAGAACGGGCGATAATGACCGTATCAACTGCAAAAAGTACTCGCTAATCAGGCTCAGTTTGAGCGTAATGGCCTGCGCTGATACCCTTGCCAACTTGAAGTCATAAATACAAACGAGAAAAGGTACACCTAAGTGGCAAACATTAAGTCTCAGATCAAACGAATCCGTACTAACAACAAAGCACAGGATCGCAACCGGGCTTATCGTTCAGCGCTTCGCACTGCAATTCGTAAATTCAGAGAAGCGGTAACCGCTGGTGATGCTGCAAAAATTAAGTCTGAGTTTAAGGATGCATCTCGTACATTAGATATGGCAGTTTCAAAAGGTGTAATTCATGCCAATAACGCAGCAAATAAAAAATCAGCTATGGCTAAATTGGCCAACAAAGCTGGTATTCGTTAATTTCTTAGACATTTCTAAGGCATAGATGCCTGCTATTTCAATTGCAAAATCTCCGCAACCTGCTGCAACTAATCCACAGCAAATAAGAAATTTCTGCATCATTGCCCATATTGACCATGGTAAATCAACGTTGGCAGATCGCATGCTTGGTATTACCGGTGTTGTTGAAGATAGAAATATGCGTGCACAATATTTAGATCGCATGGATATTGAGCGCGAACGTGGCATAACTATAAAAAGTCAGGCAGTTAGATTGCCATGGCGTTCTGGTATTGATGGCCAAGAATATATATTAAATATGATCGATACTCCCGGACATGTTGATTTTACCTATGAAGTTTCAAGGTCGCTTGCAGCATGTGAGGGTGCAATCCTTTTAGTTGACTGTGCTCAAGGAATAGAAGCTCAGACTCTTGCCAACTTATACCTTGCAATGGAAAACAACCTAACAATCATTCCAGTGTTGAATAAAATAGATTTACCAGCCGCACAGCCAGAAAAATTCGCTGAAGAATTAGCAAATTTAATCGGATGCAAACCAGAGGATTGTTTAAGAGTCTCTGGCAAAACAGGTGAGGGCGTTGAAGTATTGCTAGATGAAATAGTTAAGCAGATTCCACCTCCAATTGGAGATCCAAAAGCGCCAACTCGAGCACTCATTTTTGATTCAGTTTATGACTCCTATCGAGGTGTTGTAACTTATGTTCGGGTTGTAGATGGGCATCTATCGCCTAGAGATCAGATTCAAATGTATTCAACTGGAGTTCGCCATGAGATGTTAGAGGTTGGCGTAATTTCTCCAGAACCTATGGCAAGTAAGGGGCTTGGCGTAGGAGAAGTAGGTTACTTAATTACTGGAGTAAAAGATGTTAGACAATCTCGTGTTGGTGACACGGTAACTACATATAACAATCCTGCCACGGTTGCCCTTGCTGGCTATAAAGATCCAAAGCCAATGGTTTTTTCTGGTTTATTTCCATTAGATGGTGCTGAGTATCCAATGTTGCGTGAGGCGTTAGATAAGTTGCAACTAAACGATGCGGCATTAGTTTTTGAACCAGAGTCCTCTGCTGCTTTAGGTTTTGGTTTTAGATGTGGATTCCTTGGTTTACTCCATATGGAAATAGTTAGAGAAAGACTGGAAAGAGAAGCTGGATTAACCTTAATATCAACTGCACCTAGCGTGGTTTACAACGTCACATTAGATGACGGAAAGAAACTAGTAGTTACAAACCCATCTGAGTATCCCGATGGAAAAATACTGGAAGTGTTTGAGCCAATTGTTAAGGCCACAATCTTGGCACCAAGTGAATTCATAGGAACGATTATGGAGCTCTGTCAGCAACGAAGAGGAGTTCAAAAAGGAATGGATTACTTATCAGAAGATCGAATAGAGATTCGATACACCCTTCCTTTAGCTGAGATTGTCTTTGATTTTTTTGACCAGCTTAAGTCACGTACTAGGGGATATGCATCTTTGGATTATGAACCAATAGGTGAAGAAGCGGGAGATCTCGTTAAGGTTGATATTCTGCTTCAAGGTGAAAAAGTTGATGCATTTAGCCAGATTGTGCACAGAGATAAAGCTTATGCATATGGTGTATCAATGACTGGAAAACTGCGCGAACTAATACCTCGCCAGCAGTTTGAAGTTCCAATTCAGGCAGCCATTGGTGCCAAAATAATAGCTCGCGAGAACATTAGGGCAATTAGAAAAGATGTACTTGCAAAATGTTACGGTGGCGATATCACGCGTAAGCGCAAACTTTTAGAGAAGCAAAAAGAGGGTAAGAAGAGAATGAAAATGGTTGGTCGTGTCGAGGTTCCGCAAGAGGCATTCATTGCTGCGCTAACAACAGATGCAGATAAAGCGAGTGAAAAGAAAAAGTAAGTGAAATTAGCCTTCTATATCCATATTCCTTATTGCAGTAAAAGGTGTGGCTATTGTGATTTTAATACATATACTCCCTCTGAACTAAAAATTTCATCAGGTTTAAACGAGATTTCAAATAACTATATTGATCTAGTGCTTAAGGAATTAGAACTATCAAAAAGTAAAATACAAGAACCGGTGCAGGTATCCTCAATATTCTTTGGGGGCGGAACACCATCACTAATGGAACCTGAAGATCTTGGTCGGGTTATTAGGAAAATCAGAACTGATTTTGTTCTAACGGATGAGGCTGAAATTACTCTTGAAGTAAACCCTGACTCAGTTGATAAGCAAAAACTTCAGCAGTTTTTTGACGTAGGAATAAACCGAGTATCTATCGGAATGCAATCTGCAGTAAGTCATGTTTTAAAAACTTTGGATAGAACTCATAATCCAGAGAACATCTCAAAAGTAACTAATTGGGCAAATGAGGTTGGGTTCAAGGAAATTTCAGTAGATCTAATCTATGGAACTCCTGGTGAAAGCAAAGAAGATTGGCAGATATCAATTGATTCAGCGCTATCACTTCCGATTTCACATATCTCTGCTTACGCATTAATAGTTGAGCCTGGCACTAAGTTGGCAGCGCAGATAAAAAGAGGAGAGGTAGATCAGGTAGATGATGACCTGACTGCAGAAAAATACTTAATGGCAGATCAAGCATTCACTAATGCTGGCTTTAATTGGTATGAGCTAAGCAATTGGGCAAAAGGTGGATCAAGAAGTAAGCACAATCTTTCTTATTGGTTAGGTGAGAATTGGTGGGGGATTGGACCAGGTGCGCACTCTCACTTGAATGGTGAAAGATTTTGGAATGTTAAGCATCCCAGCATCTATAAAGAGAAAATCGATTTAAATCAATTACCAATCGCAGACTCTGAAATTCTAGATAGTAAGCAAATTGAGAGTGAAAGGTTAATGCTTTCAATAAGGCTAACAAGCGGAATCGAAACTAAGTCATTAAATGAGAAACAGATAACTGATTTATCTGGGTATGTTGATTCTGGACACCTCAATCACTCAGACTGGCAGCAAGGCAGAGCAATACTGACCCTGAATGGCAGACTTATCGCTGATCGAATAGTCCGAGAAATCCTGTTGTAGTAGCGTTGGCATATGAGTAATAAAATGCAAGGTAGACAACTTGAAATTCTGCGAGCCATAGTTGATGAGTATGTTTCAACTGAAGAGCCAGTGGGTTCTAAGACATTAGCTGCTCGTTCAGGACTAGGAGTTTCTCCTGCAACTATTAGAAATGAAATGGCTGTACTAGAAGATGCTGGCTTAATTACTCAACCACATACTAGTGCTGGAAGAATTCCAACTAATAAGGGTTATAGAGTTTTTGTTGATCAGCTTGCTGATGTTAAGCCACTATCTAGTGCTGAGCGCAGAGCAATTGAGACCTTTCTTGACGGCGCTACTGATCTAGATGATGTAATTTCTAGAACTGTAAGACTGCTTGCCCAAGTTACGAAGCAAGTGGCTGTAGTCCAGTACCCATCATTAATTAAAGCAAAGGTTAGACATATTGAGTTAGTTCTATTGAATAACTCAAGAGTTATGGTTGTTTTAATTACAGATACTGGAAGAGTTGAGCAACGAATGGTTGAACTACCATTTAATGTTAGTGATGCATCACTATCAGACTTACACAAAAAACTTAATAGTAAGATATCAAAACAAACACTATCAAATATTGCCGGTACTTTAGATGGAATTAGTGATTCCTATACTGGCGAAGATAAGTCAAATGTTATAGTTCTAATATCCACTTTGATAGAGATGGCAATTGAACATCCTGAAGAGAAAGTTGTTTTTGCCGGAACATCTAACTTAGCTCGTGCAAATCAAGATCTCTCAAGTAGTATGCAATCAATTTTAGAAGCTCTGGAAGAGCAAGTCGTACTTTTAAGGTTGCTATCTGGTACGGACTCTTCTGTCAGAGTAAAAATTGGTGATGAACAGAGCGAAAAGAGTTTTAAGAAAACCAGCCTTGTAACTGTAGGTTATGCCAATATTGGGGCGTTAGGAATCTTAGGTCCAACTCGAATGGATTACGCGGCCTCAATTAGCGCAGTTAATGCTGTGGCAAATTATGTTGGTAGATTTTTGACTGAGAGCAAATAAATGGCGGACCTTTATGAAACCCTCGGTGTTGATCGAGATGCTAGTTTTGAAGATATAAAAAAAGCGTATCGTAAGTTAGCGCGTAGTTATCATCCTGATGTTAACCCTGATCCAAAAATGGCAGAAAAGTTTAAGGAAATTACCGCTGCTTATGAAGTGTTAAGTGATCCAGACAAGCGACAAAATTATGATGTTGGCGGCAATGGTTTTGGTGGGTTTAATAACGGTGGTTTTGGTTTCAGTGACATTATGGATGCTTTTTTTGGTGGCGGACAACAACGCGGACCAAGGCCAAGGAATAGACCTGGCCAAGATGCGCTTATAAGAGTTGAAGTGGACTTAATGGAAGCAACCTTTGGGTGTGAACGCGATTTAAATGTAGAAACAGCTATAACTTGTAACAAATGTAATGGGACAGGATGTGCGAATAATTCAAAACCTAGAACTTGCGATATTTGCAAAGGGCGAGGAGAAACTCAACAAGTTGCACGTTCAATTCTTGGACAGGTTATGACAAGTCGACCATGTGCAAGTTGCCAAGGATTTGGTTCGGTAATTTCTGATCCATGTGGTGAGTGTGCAGGTGATGGCAGAGTAAGAACTAGAAAGAGTATTCCTATAAAAATTCCTGCAGGAGTTGAAACTGGTAACAGAATCCAACTAAGTGGGCAAGGAGAGGTTGGCCCTGGTGGAGGAGCAGCAGGGGATCTTTATGTTGAAATTATCGAATTACCTCACGATTTTATTATTAGAGAAGATAGCAATCTACATATTTCAATTTCAATTCCAGTGACCTCCGCTGCGATTGGTACAAAAGTTGTTATAGATACCTTAGATGGTAAGCAGGAGGTAGAAATAAAAGAAGGAACACAAAGTGGTTCAACTGTTGTTTTAAGAGGCCTTGGCGTCACAAGATTAAGGGGATCAGGAAGGGGAGACTTAATTGTGCATATTCAAGTACTTACCCCAACAAAACTAAATAAAGAGCAAAGTGATTTGTTTAAGAAGATTGCAAGTATAAGAAATGAAGGTTTAGATAAAGTCAAAATTAATACCAATGAAGAACAAGGATTCTTTGATAAAGTTAAAAGAGCATTTAGATAGTGAGCTCATTATTTTTTGTAGATAATATTGACTCCCATGAAGTCCAGCTTCTAGAAAATGAGGAGGCACACCATGCGATTAAAGTATTACGTTTATCTCTTGGAGAACAATTAGTAATTTCGGACGGCAAAAATACTTGGGTTTCTGGCGAAATTATTGAAGTTAATAGAAAATCACTTAAATTTAGAGTTGATAAACGGGGCAGTATCGAATTATCTAAGCCAGAATTAATTGTTATTCAAGCTTTCACTAAGTCGGACAGAAATAAGGAAATGCTTGAACTACTCACTGTTTCCGGAGCGGATCAAATAATTCCATGGGAGTCTGAACGCTCAATTAGTAAATGGCAGCCGGATTCAGCTGATAAGTGGATGATTACAGTTAAAGAGGCATGCAAACAGTCGAAACGATTGAGGCTACCTACTATTAGTGATCCGATGAAAATTGGACAAGTTAGGGACGTATTAAAGAACAATTTTTCGGTAGTTTTCCATGAAAGCTCAACTCATAAGTTTAGTAATACAGTTATTCCTTCAGAACTTGAAAAAATCTATGTAATTATTGGACCAGAAGGTGGAATTACTCAAGGGGAGATAGAAGCTTTTAAGTCTGCTGGCGCAGGTGTTGCCCGCTTAGGAGAACCAGTACTGCGTTCTGCCCACGCTGGATTTGCTGCGCTCTCAGCTCTTCAAACTAAACTTGGGAGATGGTAGAAATGGACTGCTTGTTTTGTAAAATTGTAGATGGCAGTATCCCAGCGTCTATTGTCAAACAAACAGAAAAAGTCACGGCTTTTAATGACATTTCTCCTCAAGCTCCAACGCATGTATTAATTATCCCCAATCAACATTTTGAAAATATGGGAAGAGTGGCTGAAGCAGATCCAGAGCTTGCCGGTGAGATTCTAAAAGTCACATCTGCTATCGCCAAGAATTTGGGTTTAGAAAGCTGGCGAATCAATGCCAACACTGGAGTAAGCGCAGGTCAGTCTGTATTTCACGCTCATATTCACCTAATGGGTGGCCGAACATTCGCTTGGCCGCCAGGTTAAATATAGAATTAGAGCAATGGACCCCATAGTTATAAAAGTCCCAACTGTTTTTCCCATGGTTTCGTTAGTTGGTCCAAGTGATTCGTATTTAAGAATTTTGGAAAGTAGTTTTCCTCAACTTTCGATAACTGTAAGAGGAAACGAAATTTATGTTAAAGGTGATGAAGATAAAGCCAGAGTATTTACTGGACTAATAGAGGAGTTAATTGCTTTATTACGTTCTGGCCAGAATTTAACTGCAGACATGGTAAGTCGTTCAGTAGGAATGGTAAATCAAAATCCAACTGAGCATCCTGCAGAAGTTTTATCTCTTAATATCCTCAGTAATAGAGGAAAAACAATTCGTCCTAAAACTTCAAATCAGAAGAAGTATGTTGATGCGATAGATACAAACACAATCACTTTCGGAATCGGTCCGGCAGGCTGTGGAAAAACATATCTAGCAATGGCAAAAGCGATTCAGTCACTACAATCAAAGCAAGTAAATAGAATTATCTTGACCAGACCAGCAGTTGAGGCAGGAGAAAGATTAGGTTTCCTACCTGGAACTTTGCATGAAAAAATTGATCCATATTTAAGACCATTATTTGATGCTCTACACGACATGATTGATCAAGATGCTATTCCTAGACTAATGAGTTCAGGTGTAATTGAAGTAGCACCGCTTGCATATATGCGTGGAAGAACATTAAATGATGCATTTATTATTTTAGATGAAGCTCAGAATACAACTGCCGAGCAAATGAAGATGTTTTTGACGAGATTAGGGTTCGGATCAAGAATGGTTGTTACCGGAGATATCACCCAAGTCGATCTACCAAACAATTCCCAATCGGGTCTAAAAATCGTTCAAGATATTTTAAAAGAGGTTGATGATATTTCATTTATCTACCTAAATGCTGAGGATGTAGTTCGCAATCGGTTAGTAGGAGAGATTGTTACAGCGTATGGAAACTGGGATGAGAATATTTCAAAATCCACATTTCCAATAAGAAGCGGAAAAGGTGATCGCTAATTACTCAAATTGAGTAGCCGATATGAAAATAGATTTAGAGAATAACTCCAGTCATACCTGTGATGAGGCACGTTTGATATCCCTTGCAGATTTTTCCTTAAATCAACTTGGTATCCATCCTGATTCAGAGCTTGCGATAAGACTTGTAGATGAGATTGAAATGGAAAAATTACATTTGAAATGGATGGATTTACCCGGTGCAACTGATGTGATTTCCTTTCCAATGGATGAAATGAAGCCATATACGGCCTCGAATGGTCCTGGCGTAATTGGTGACATAGTTATATGTCCTGCATATGCTGAGAAAAATGGTAAACAATCCTTAGATCTTGAGCTTGAACTACTTACCCTCCACGGTGTTCTACATTTACTTGGATTTGATCATGAAGATGTCAATGATGAAGTCAAAATGTTTGGATTACAAGATGAGTTTCTAAGTAAATGGAGGTCGATAAAGTGAGCATCGAATCATTGCTCTTAATCGTTTTGTTATTACTGTTTGCAGGCTTTCTAGCTGGCTGCGAGTCAGCCTTGACATCGCTTTCTCGACTTTTAATTGAAGAAATCGTTGAAGCAAAACCAAATCATAAGGAGAGATTTGAAGACTTTGTTGAAAATCCTGCCAGATTTTTGAATGTAATACTCTTAGTCCGTAAGAGCTGTGAATTAACAGCAACCGCTCTTGTTGCAACCTTCTTTGTTGAAGGAAGTTCAAACAAGGGACTATCACTTTTTTGGGCAATTACATTGATGGTTGCTATTTCATATGTAGTGGTGGGAGTTGGCCCAAGAACTTTAGGTAAGCAAAATGCAGTTAAATGGGCAAGGCCAGCAATAACTATTGCTGTGCTGATGTCTAAGTTACTAGGTCCACTTACAAAACTTCTGATTGGCATTGGAAACTCACTTACACCTGGAAAAGGATTCAAATCTGGCCCATTTTCTACTGAAGCAGAATTCAGAGATTTAGTAGATCAAGCACGTGAGAGTGGTTTTGTAGAAGAGTCAGAGCGGGAAATGATTCATTCAGTTTTCGATCTTGGTGAAACACTTGTGCACGAACTTATGGTCCCAAGAACTGAAATGGTCTGGATTGAAGCTGATAAAACTGTGAGGCAGGGATTATCACTAGCACTTCGCTCAGGATTTACTCGCATTCCAGTTATCGCTGAAAACTTAGATAATGTCGTAGGAATTGCTTATGTTAAAGATCTAGCTAAAAGAGTACATGACAATCCTAACTCTGAAGTCAATGAAAAAGTTGAAGACCATTTACGCAAGGCAACCTTTGTGCCTGAAAATCAGACTGCTGATGAATTGTTAAAGCAAATGCAGAGGGATCAAATTCATATGGCAATTGTTGTAGATGAATATGGTGGAACTGCAGGAATAATAACAATTGAAGATATCTTAGAAGAGATAGTTGGTGAGATTGCTGATGAGTATGATGATAACGAAATAGAAGAAGTTGAGTGGCTGGATGAAAAGAAGGCAAGAATTTCAGTCAGGCTTCATGTGGAGGATTTTGCCGAGCAATTCGAAAGCGTTTTTACTGATGAGGAAATCGAAGATGTTGATTCAATTGGTGGATTAATAGCAAAACATTTGGGGCGCGTACCTATTCCGGGCAGCACAATTACCGTACCTGGATGGAAATTAACTGCTGAAAGACCTACAGGTCGCAGACATAGAATTGCCACGGTACTAGTTGAAAAAATTGAAGAATCGGGAAAGCTAACTGATCAGTTGTAAGATGCTCTAATGCGTATCGTTAGATTTACCGCACCCATTGAATTAGGAATCGGGACTGATCCGCTATTTGGTGTACTAAATGATAAAGATGCAATTCTAGTTCTTCGTGGTGATCCAATTTATGCTGGAATTGTGCCACAAGATAAGACAATTAATTTATCTGAAGTAAAGTTATTAGCACCAGTTATCCCAAGAAGCAAAGTTGTGTGTATTGGGAAAAACTATGCAGATCATGCAGCAGAAATGGATTCCGAAGTTCCAAGTGAGCCAATAATATTTATGAAACCAAATACTTCAGTAAGTGGGCCCAATGAAACTATTGTTTGGCCAAGAATGAGTCAACGAGTAGATTACGAAGCAGAATTAGCGATAGTAATTAGTAGAATCTGTAAAGAAGTACCTGCAGAAAAAGCAAAAGATGTTATTTATGGGTACACGTTAGCTAATGATGTAACGGCCCGAGATTTACAAAAGATAGACGGACAATGGACAAGAGCAAAAAGTTTTGACACATTTTGCCCATTGGGCCCTTGGATTGAAACAGAATTTACTCCTGATACTCAGAAAATTACTGCTACATTAAATGGTGAAATTAAACAGTCATCAGTTCTCTCTGAGATGATATTTAAAGTTCCGCAAATTATTGAGTTTGTTACAAATGTGATGACACTACTTCCTGGAGATGTAATTTTAACTGGCACTCCAGCTGGTATCGGTCCAATGCCTGCCGGGTCCTCAATTTCGATTTCAATTGATGGATTAGGCACACTTACCAATAAGGTTTCCTCCCGTGTCCAATAAAACTGAAGTAAGAGTTAGGTTTGCGCCCTCACCAACTGGCGATTTGCATGTTGGAAACATTAGAACTGCTTTATTTGATTGGGCCTATGCCAGACACACAGGTGGAAAGTTAATTTTTCGTATTGAAGATACCGATACTGAAAGAGTGACTGATCAATATATTCAGGCAGCAATTGAGACTTTAAAGTGGTTAGGACTTAACTGGGATGAGGGACCTGAGGTCGGTGGAGATTTTGGACCTTACCTGCAATCACAAAGGCTAGAGATATATTCTGAATGGGCACAAAAATTTCTATCCCAAGGCGATGCTTACCACTGCTACTGCAGCTCTGAAGAGTTGGAAGAGCGACGTCAGATTCAAATGAAGAATAATAAAGCTCCAGGTTATGATGGAAAATGTCGAGATTTAACACAAGCACAGATAGATGAATACAAATCGGCAGGCAGAAAACCAGTAGTCAGAATGCGAATGCCAAGTGGAGAAACTACTTTTGTTGATTTAATTCGTGGTGAAGTAAAGTTTGAGCATGAGTTTGTTCCTGATTTTGTTCTAGCCCGCGCAGATGGATCACCGCTATACACCTTAGCTGTTGCTGTTGATGATATTTTAATGAATATTACACATGTGCTTCGAGGTGAAGACTTACTCTCATCAACTCCGAGACAAATTCGTGTTTATCAAGCCATGGGAGTTGATGCTAAAGATTTTCCACTTTTTGCCCACCTACCATTTGTAATGGGCCAGGATAATGCCAAGCTGTCTAAGCGAAATGGTGAGGTATCTATTGCTTGGTATCGAGAGCAAGGATTTTTACCTGAGGCCATTTGTAACTACCTCGCACTTTTGGGTTGGTCACCTGGTGATGATAAAGAGAATATAAGTATGCAGGAGTTAGTAGATCTATTTACTGTGGAGCGAGTAAATAGTAGTCCGGCAAGATTTGATATGAAAAAACTTGAAGCCATTAATGGCGATAAGATCCGTGCTTTAACAATTGATAAATTTCTAGAATGGTCGCTACCATTTTTACTAAAATCTAAAGTCATTTCAGGCACCGAGGCTGAAATAGCTGTGGTCAAATCTGCGTTGCCAATAATTCAAGAGCGCATCGTCAAACTCTCAGAAATTCCACCTATGCTAAATTTTCTATTTGTAAAGGATTTTTCTATTGCCGAAGATGAGATTTCTAAAATCTCCGATGAAGCTTCACAGAAAATTTTAGTTACTACACTTTCAAAAGTTGAAGGATTAGATACTTGGAATACAAAAGAAATTGAAGAGGTATTAAGGGGTGCACTTATTGATGAAATGGGGCTAAAGCCAAGAGTAGCTTTTAGTGCAATCCGGATAGCTGTTACTGGTTCACATATCTCACCACCTCTATTTGAGTCACTTGAACTATTGGGTAAAGAGCGTTCACTGGCGCGAATTAAGGCGGCAATTTCCAAATAAAATTACAGCAGGGTATTCTTGTTATGCTCAAAATTAAATATTGGGGTATGGGGTAATTGGTAGCCCTGCTGATTCTGGTTCAGCCTGTCTAGGTTCGAGTCCTGGTACCCCAGCGATTTAATGTTTTACTGCACGGCTCCGTCGTCTAGTGGCCTAGGACTCTGGCTTCTCAAGCCAGCTACGGGGGTTCGAATCCCCTCGGAGCTACAAAGTTTGTTATTTATTTTTTGCTAAGTGCTCAGTTAATCTAGCAGCAGTTGCAACAACTGCTGCAGCATGAAGTCTGCCAGGCTGTCTACTTAATCTTTCCATTGGGCCACTAATACTTACAGCGGCAATAACTCTATTATTTGGGCCACGAACTGGTGCAGAAACTGATGCAACGCCAGCTTCGCGCTCACCAACAGATTGTGCCCAACCTCTTCTGCGAACTGCAGCTAAATTAGCAGCTGTGAACTTAGCATTTACCAAACTGCGGTGAAGCTTTTCTGGATCCTCCCAAGCTAGGAGTATCTGAGCAGCAGATCCTGCCTGCATAGTTAGTACTGTTCCAACAGGGACAGAGTCTCGTAAGCCGGTTAATCTTTCTGCTGTTGCAACACAAATTCTTAAATCACCTTGCCTGCGGTATAGCTGCGCACTTTCACTAGTGGCATCTCTAAGTGCAGTTAATGATGGAACAGCTATTGCAAGTAATTTATCCTCACCTGCAGCGGCAGCTAGTTCAGAGGAGCGAACACCCAGAATAAATCTTCCTGAGAAATCTCTCGAAACAAGTCGATGGTGCTCTAAGGCAACTGCCAATCTGTGTGCGGTAGGTCTTGCAATTCCAGTTGTTGAGACAAGTTCACTAAGTGATTGCGGACCAGCCTCCAGGGCGGCCAGAATTTTTACGGCTTTATCTAATACGCCAACTCCGCTATTCTTTCTGTCCATACTCTGATAATGCCATCTCACTCTGTGAGAAGCAAGTTCAGTCAAGGTGGGAAGGGATAAAAAGTAATGGGTAAGACATTAGCGGAAAAGATTTGGGCAGAGCATGTTGTTAGCTCTACCGCTGGTGAACCCGATTTACTTTATATAGACCTACATTTAATTCATGAGGTAACAAGTCCACAAGCTTTTGATGGCCTACGTCTTGCTAATAGAAAAGTAAGAAGAGCAGATTTAACGATTGCAACTGAAGATCACAATGTTCCAACATTAAATATTGATAAGCCAATAGCTGATCCAGTCTCTAAATTACAGGTAGACACACTGCGCAAAAACTGTGAAGAGTTTGGTGTTCGAATTCACTCATTAGGCGATGTTGAACAGGGAATTGTGCATGTTGTTGGCCCACAACTAGGTATCACACAGCCAGGCATGACTATTGTCTGTGGAGATTCACATACCTCAACTCATGGCGCTTTTGGTGCCTTAGCATTTGGCATTGGCACTAGCGAAGTAGAGCATGTTTTAGCAACTCAAACATTGCCATTAATTAGACCAAAAACTATGGCAATAAATGTCGAAGGAACTTTAAAACCAGGGGTTACTAGCAAAGATATTATTTTGGCGGTAATAGCAAAAATAGGTACAGGTGGCGGACAAGGATATATTCTTGAATATCGCGGTAGTGCTATTAGAGCTTTATCCATGGAAGCTCGTATGACAATTTGTAATATGTCTATTGAGGCAGGAGCAAGGGCAGGATTAATTGCACCTGATCAAACTACCTTTGATTATGTTAAGGATAAGCCACATGCACCAAGTGGAGCTGATTGGGATGCCGCACTTGCTTACTGGCAGACATTAGTTACAGATAGCGATGCAAAATTTGATAAAGAAATTAACTTAAATGCTGATGAATTGGCTCCTTTTGTTACCTGGGGAACAAATCCAGGCCAAGGATTACCGCTTAGTGAATCTGTGCCAAACCCAGCAGATATTACAAATGCAGAAGATCGTGGTGCGGCAGAACGTGCACTTGAATACATGGATCTAAAACCTGGCACACCACTTAAATCAATCAAGGTAGATACTGTTTTTCTTGGCTCTTGCACAAACGGCAGAATTGAGGATTTAAGATCAGCAGCTGCGGTAATAAAAGGTAAAAAAATTGCTGATTCACTGCGATTATTGGTTGTTCCAGGCTCTGCTCGAGTAAGACTTCAAGCTGAATCTGAAGGCTTAGATAAGGTATTTCTCGATGCTGGAGCTGAATGGCGCAGTGCAGGATGTTCAATGTGTTTAGGTATGAACCCAGATCAATTAAAGCCAGGAGAGCGAGCAGCTTCAACAAGTAATAGAAATTTTGAAGGTAGACAAGGTAAGGGTGGTCGTACCCACTTAGTTAGCCCACTTGTTGCTGCAGCTACTGCACTTAAGGGAACACTAGCCTCGCCGGCGGATTTATAATGGAAAAATTTATTAAACATACCGGTACAGCAGTACCGCTTCGCCGTAGCAATGTAGATACTGATCAGATTATTCCTGCTGTTTATCTAAAGCGGATAACAAAAAGTGGATTTGAAGACGGCCTATTTGCGGCTTGGCGAAATGATCCAGCATTTGAGTTGAATCAGCCTCAGTTTAAATCTGCAACAATTTTGGTTGCAGGGCCAGATTTTGGTACCGGATCTTCTCGCGAGCATGCTGTTTGGGCCTTACAAAATTATGGATTTAAAGTAGTTTTATCAAGTAGGTTTGCTGATATTTTTAGAGGTAATTCACAAAAAGCTGGGTTATTAACTGTAATTTTGGCACAGGAAGAAATTGAAAAAATCTGGAAAGAGATTGAGGCTAAGCCTGAAACATCAGTCACCGTCAATCTTGAGAGTAAAACTGTAACTTATGGATCAACCACTTTAGATTTTGTAATTGATGATTACACCCGTTGGCGCCTAATGGAAGGCCTAGATGATATTGGACTGACATTTACAAAAATCGACCAGGTTTCAAACTTTGAAGAAAAAAGAGCGAGTTTTAAGCCTAAAACACTGCCAATTCGCTAACCCCAAACTCTAAAGTAATTATCTAGAGTTACGCGAAAACTGTAAAAAACCTTGATTTATAATAAGAATTTGCATGCGACACACCGAATTAGTTAATCAAAGTATTTCGTATCACCCCATAGATTAACCCTTAGTTAAGCAAATGCTTAATGTTTACGCATAAATAAGGGGATTAAATGAACAAGGCACAGTTCATCGCCTATCTTGCACCACAGTTTGGTGACAGCAAGAAAGAGGCTGCTCGCGCTGTTGAGGTAGTTTTTGATGCGATTGTTCGCAATATCTCAAAGGGCGAAGATGTAATGATCAATGATTTTGGTAAGTTTAAAAAAGTTGATCGTCCAGCTCGTAAAGGTCGTAATCCATTTACTGGAGAGACGATTCAAATTAAGGCCAGCAAGAAAGTACGCTTTTTACCTGCTAAAGGTTTAAAGGAAGTAATTTCTGGCGCCCGTAAGCTTGGTGCAGCTCCAACTCCACCAGCAAAGGCTGCTCCTGCAAAGGCTGCAAAGAAAGTTTCAAAGGCAAAGAAGACTGTACGCAAAGTTGCAAAGAAAGCAAAGCGTCGTCGTTAAGCCAATACTCAATTAAAAAGCGGGATCTCATCCATGAGGTCCCGTTTTTTACGCTCATTTATAGCCAACAGAGCAATTAGTCGTAGAATTAAGCAGTGTCTACTGAGTTGAAAATTTCCTATGCACCCCCTTCAGGAAAGCCATTAGGGGCAACAAATTGGTTTAAGTTCGGAGCTTTTGTAATGCGCCCGATCCTTAATTCAATTGCCAAACGAGATTGGCGTGGAGGTGAGAATCTTCCTAAAAGTGGCGGAGCAATTGTTGTCTGCAATCACATTTCATATATTGATCCTTTAATTTTTACCCACTTCCTTTATGACAATGGCCGAGCACCAAGGTATTTAGGTAAGGCCTCACTTTTTAAACTTCCGATTATTGGAAAAGTATTGCTAGGAGCTGGGCAGATTCCAGTTGAACGTGAAACTGCAGTGGCATCGCAATCATTAACTCATGCAATTGCATTTATTAATTCTGGACATTTACTTGGTGTTTACCCAGAAGGGACCTTAACTAGGGACCAAAATTATTGGCCCATGAAGGCTAAAACTGGAATAGCTAGGCTTGCAATACTTACTAAAGCGCCGGTAATTCCTTGCGCCCAATGGGGAGCACAGCAGATTTTGCCAGCCTATAGTAAAAAAATTAAGTTATTTCCAAGAAGTAAAGTTAAGGTAATTGCTGGAAAGCCACTAGATTTTTCAAAGTGGTACGGTAAAGCAGAGGATCCGGTTGCGTTGGAAGAGGCAACAGCTTACGTGATGAGCTCAATAACAAGGTTGCTTGAGGAATTACGAAATGAGAAAGCACCTCAAGAAATATTTGACCCAAAAAAGTCACAACTACCAAGAACTGGTAACTTCAAAAAGGAAAGTAAATGAGAAAAGTTGCAGTTTTAGGATCGGGAGCTTGGGGAACTACCCTCGGTCAAGTTATGGTCGATTCTGGCCAACAAGTTTTAATTTGGGGTAGGAATAAGAAAGTTGTTCGTGAGATTAATCGTCGACACTCTAATCGGCGTTTCCTAAAGGGAATTGATCTTCCACGTGAGTTAAAGGCAACTACAGATATTAAAGCAGTTCTTGAATTTGCAGATGTTATTTTGGTTGCAATACCTGCCCAAACTTTGCGAGAGAATTTAGAGAGTTGGAAGGGCTTTTTTCCTACAACTTTGCCGGTTATAAGTACATTAAAGGGTATTGAGGTTGAGACCCAATTTAGAATGACTGAAGTTATGCAAGAGGTACTAGGAATAAGTAAATCCCAACTCGGTTTGATCACTGGCCCAAATCTTGCAAATGAAATAATCATGCGCCAGCCAGCTGGTGCTGTTGCCGCCTCTGAAAATCAAGAGATTATTGATTTGATTGTAGATATGTTTTCAACAAATTATTTTAGAATCTATCCATCAACAGATTTAGTTGGTTGCGAATTCGCTGGCGCTGCTAAAAGTGTTATTGCTCTGGCTGTTGGTATGGCTGTTGGTATGGGGTATGGCGAAAATACACAAGGCTTGATGATCACTAGAGGATTATCTGAGGTAGCCCGGCTTGGTGAGGCTTATGGTGCTAACCCACTTACATTTTTAGGATTAGCTGGCATTGGTGATTTAGTTGCTAGCGCCCAATCACCACTTTCTCGAAATAGAAGTTTCGGTGAGGTGCTGGGTAAGTCTGGATCAATTACTAAAGCTAGGCAGCAGGTTGTGAAAACGGTTGAAGGTGTTTATTCGGCTGGCGCGATGTTGGAGTTAGCTCATCGAGTAGGTGTTGAAGCACCGATAATTGAAGCTGTATCTGATGTGGTAGCAGGAACTGTAAAGCCAAAAGATGCGTTGGATCGATTGATGAAGGTAAGTATTAAGGCAGAAATTTAAATGGGAAAGACCAAAGTAGCCATAATCTGTGGCGGCAAAAGCAGCGAGCATGAGATCTCTTGTGTGTCTGCTAATGGTGTTTTAGCGGCAATTGATAGAGATTTATTTGAAATTACACTAATCGGAATAACTAAATCAGGAAGATGGCTACATCTGCCACTAGAAACTAATCTTAAAATCCAAGGTAGCGTTTTACCTTCAATCCCTGATTCTGGATCAGAGGTAAGTATCACAAGTAGTGGGCTAGTAGTCGATGGCAAAGAATTAGAAATTGATGTGGTTTTTCCAATTCTGCATGGACCCTACGGTGAAGATGGAACAATTCAAGGTTTACTAGAGATAATTCAACTTCGCTATGTTGGATCTGGCGTCTTAGCCAGCGCAGTTAGTATGGACAAGTCATATGCAAAACCAATTTTTGCAGCATCAGGTTTAAATGTTGCCCCCGGAATTGTTGTAACCAGTCCTGATATTACAATTCCTACTAATCTAAGTTACCCATTATTTGTAAAGCCAGCCAGAAGTGGTTCAAGCCAAGGAACCACTAAAGTTAAAGAAATGGCTCAGCTGAAATCTGCAATCCAAGTAGCGCTAGAGTTTGATTCAAAGGTTATTGTTGAGCAAGCAATCTCTGGCCGAGAGATTGAATGTGCTGTTCTTGAAACAGATGGGAAATTTTTAGTCTCACCCGTTGGGCAAATAGTAATTTCTGATAAGTATGAGTTTTATGATTTTCAAGCCAAATATCTAGATGATTCAATGCAACTAGTTTTTCCAGAAGATCTACCAAAGGAGATAACTGAGAAGATTCAAAAGAATGCTCTTACCGCATTTAAAGCAGCTGGGTGCGAAGGTTTGGCTCGTATTGATTTCTTTTATTCTGATAGTGGCGAGATAGTAATTAATGAGATTAATACAATGCCTGGCTTTACGCCAACTTCGGTCTATCCAAAATTAATTGGAAAGCTAGGTATTTCCTATCAAGAATTGATAAGTAAGCTTATTCAAACTGCAAAACATAGATCAATCAACATTACTCGGTAATTATGGATGGTGTTCTAGAAAAAAGTGCTGTTAAACGAGTAAAGCAAGCTTTGATTAATAATGGGCTAAGTACAGAGATAACAGTATTAACTGAAAGCGCAAGGAGTGCAGCTGAAGCAGCCTCAGCACTTGGAATTGAAGTTGGTCAAATTGCGTCTTCAATTATCTTCAAACTTTCTGATCAGAAGCCTTTGTTGGTCATTACTTCAGGTCGTCACAGGGTTGATACCGAATTAGTTGCAGATAAACTTGGAATTGATAAGTTAGACAGAGTTGATGCCGATTATGTTAAAGAAAACTCTGGTTTTTCAATTGGCGGCGTAGCACCTATTGGTTGGACAAACCCGCCAGCAATTGTGATTATTGATGAAGCATTAAGTGAGTATGAGGTTGTGTGGGCAGCAGCCGGTCATCCACATGCAGTTTTTCCATCATCTTTTAACGAGTTAAAGTCAATGGCAAATGCAACAGCTCTAGTTGTTGGAGATTGATAATGTTTTTCAAAGTTTTCTAAGCTAAAAACATCTAAGTTGCTTAGACAAGATTTTTAAAGGGCTACCTTAGATTTGAAAGGTAGCCCATAGAAAAATTAAAAAGTTGTAACTGGGCAGGTTAAAGTTCTAGTTATGCCAGCTACTGCTTGAACCTTAGCCAACACGGTTCTACCTAAATCTTCCATTGATGAAGATTCAGCACGCATAATTACATCATAAGGGCCGGTTACGCCTTCAGCGAGAGTTACTCCCGAAATTGCAGAGACCGCCTTAGCAACACTAGATGCTTTGCCAACTTCAGTTTGAATGAGAATGTAAGCCTGTACGGACATTTATTGCCTTTCAATCAGCGACTTAGGTTCAGCGATGAACTCATCGTTAATAAAGGGTAGCCTATAGCGAGTTAATTAGGGAGTGCCATTGATTGAATCAGAAGAGGCCATAATCGGCCGACTGGGCGAGCTATTCCGTAACTCGTTTGCGCCCCGACTTGAGGTGGGCATAGGTGATGATGCTGCGGTTATAAGTGGCATTGATAATAAATTGGTTGCCACAGTTGATATGGCAGTAGAAGGTATTCATTTTCGCAAGGATTGGTCAACACCATTTCAGATTGGTGCAAAGCTAACAACTGCAAGTTTGGCAGATGTGTTTGCAATGGGCGGGCATCCCAAGTATTTACTGGTAGCAGCTGCGATATCTGATTCTAATAATTCTGAGGTTATTACCGAGTTAGCAAAAGGAATTAGGTCTGTTGCAGATAAGTTTAACGTTTCGGTAATTGGAGGAGATCTAAGTAAATCAGAGAAGATGGCTCTAAGTATTACCGCTTTAGGAGAACTTGGTGCTGATCCGATAAGGCGAAGTGGTGCAAAGGTAGGTGACTTGGTTTACCTTTCGTCATTACCAGGTTTATCAGCTGCTGGGATGGCAATTTTGAGTAGAGATTTAGATCGACCTAGATATGTGGTCGAAGCCCACCTAAATCCGAAATTAGTAAAGCCAGATAATCTAATAAAAGTTGCTTCAGCGATGTGTGACGTAAGTGATGGACTAACAATTGATGCTGGCCATATTGCCAAGGACTCTAAGGTCTCAATTAATTTTGTTAGTGAGCAACTCATTGGTGCTAGCGATTTTAAAGACTTACAAGAGTTAGCAACTGAGTTAAATGAAGATGTATTTGACTGGATTTTAAATGGTGGTGAGGATCATTTCTTTATTGCTACTGTCGATCCAACTAAAGCCAGCGATGAGTTAGGAATCCAAGCAGGTGTAGTTGTTTCAGGTAATGGGCAAATAATGTTAGATAATAAAGAGATTAAAAAAAGCGGATACCAGCACTTCTAATTAGCGAAGAGCTTTTCCAGCCTTTAAGCATGACGCACAAACATTTTTACGCTTCGTTTGGCCGTTAATGATGGTGCGAATTTTTTGAATATTTGGATTCCAGCGACGGCGAGTAGCGCGCTTTGAGTGCGAGACATTATTTCCAAAGCTAGGCGCTTTTCCACAAAGATCACAGACTGATGACACCGAATTACTCCCTTATTTTGCTGGCAAACTAAATGTAAGGCGAAAGATTACCTCTTATGGGCATTAAATGGCTAATCCGGTGGGTAATTACGCGCAGTTAGCCAGTGGGCATTGGATACTTCCTCTATGGCCACCCTTTCAACTCGCTTATCAAATATCTTAGGTGATCGAACCTCTGAGGTATTGGAAAAAGCATTTGGAATCACAACAGTTAATGAACTATTGCGTCACTACCCTAGAAGGTATGTCGTCAGAGGTGAATTAACTGATATTTCAAAATTAATTGCCGATGATGAAGTAACTATTCTGGCCGAAATCGAGGCAGTTAAGTTAAGAAGGGCTAATGCAAAAAATATTCTAGAGGTAGTAGTTACTGACGGAAGTGCAAATTTATCCCTTACCTTCTTTAATCAAGCCTGGCGAGAGAAAGACCTGAAAGCTGGCAGAGTTGGATTATTCGCCGGCAAAGTTGGAGTTTTTAAAGGCAAGCGTCAGTTATCACACCCAGATTATCAGTTGATTCCAGATGGTGATGATGTTGATGCTGCAGTGGCAGAGTTTGCAGGAAAGTACTTGCCGGTCTATCCAGCTACTTCAAAACTTCCATCCTGGAAAATAATGCAGTGCATGAAGCTAGCTCTAGACTCACTTGAAGATCTACCAGATTACCTACCAGATGAAATTGCAAAGCAAAATAATTATCCAGATCTTAAACGTGCCTTTCATGATATTCATCAACCCGAAGATTTAGAAGCTGCTGAAAACGCAAGGCAGCGATTAACATTTGATGAAGCGCTACTGCTGCAGCTATTACTAGGTCAAAGAAGAGCAGAGATAGAAAAGTTGATCACAAAATCTCGAACCCCAAATACACCAGTGCTAGTTGAAGCATTTGAAAAACATCTGCCATTTGAGTTTACAAAGGGCCAACTAGAGGTAAATGCTCAGATTGAAATGGATCTATCTAGAAAGTATCCAATGCACAGATTATTGCAAGGTGAAGTTGGCTCTGGAAAAACCGTAGTTGCATTACGTGCAATGTTATCTGTTGTTGATTCTTCAGGTCAGGCAGCTCTACTAGCCCCAACAGAAGTTTTAGCGCAGCAGCATTTTAGAACTATTACAAAGCTGCTAGGTGAGTTAGCTCTTGCTGGCACATTGCACTCATCTGGGATGGGCACACAAGTCGAACTATTAACTGGATCGCTAAGTAATGTTAAGAAGAAGGAAATTCATGCAAGGCTAGCCAGTGGTGAAATAGGAATAATCATCGGCACCCACGCATTGATTTCAGATGGTGTTGCCTTTAAAGATCTTGGATTAGTTGTAGTTGATGAGCAGCATAGATTTGGTGTGGAGCAGCGAGATGCATTACGTATGAAGGCAAAACAGCCACCACATCTACTAGTAATGACAGCAACTCCAATACCTAGAACTGTTGCAATGACTGTCTTTGGTGATTTAGATATTTCAACCCTTAGAGAGTTACCAGCAGGTCGAGCTCCAATTACTACTCATTTAATTCCAGTGTTAGAAAAGCCCCACTTTTTAGCTAGAGCATGGCAGCGAGTTAAAGAAGAGGTCGCTAAAGGACATCAGGTTTATATCGTTGCACCACGCATTGCTAATCCAGATAAGAAATTAACTGAACGAGAGATTGCCGCCGCCATGTTACTTGGTGAGGAGTATTTAGATAATGAACAGATGACAGCGGTGGAGGAGTTAGCACCAGAGTTGGCAACAAATGCATTAAAGGGATTAAAAATTGCGGTTCTACATGGCAGGCAATCAAGTGAGGTTAAAGACCAAACTATGGCCGCATTTTCACAAGGTGAAATTCAGGTATTAGTTGCAACAACTGTAATTGAGGTGGGCGTTGATGTGCCAAATGCTTCAATGATGGTCATTATGGATGCCGATAGATTTGGAGTATCCCAACTACATCAACTACGTGGTCGAGTAGGCAGAGGTGCTGCCCCAGGGCTTTGTTTACTAGTCTCTAATGCTCAAGAGGATTCTCCAAGCATGCAAAGGTTAAATGCAGTTGCATCAACTTTAGATGGATTTGAACTTGCACGGATTGATCTTGAACAGCGTAAAGAGGGTGATGTGTTGGGTAGATCGCAGTCAGGAGGGCGATCACACCTTAGACTTTTGCGAGTGCTTAGAGATGAAGAGTTAATCGATAGGGCAAGAGAAGCTGCAGCAAAAATTTTGGATCACGACTCAGAAATAAATGGTTTACCATTACTGAAAATTGAAGTAGATAAATTGAAATTAGATGAGGCAGCAAGATTTATGGATAAGTCATGAGCATGCGGATCATTGCAGGCCTGGGTAAAGGTAGAAAATTACATTCACCTCCCTCAATTACTAGGCCAACATCAGACCGCGCTCGCGAAGGATTGTTCTCATCCCTTATTTCATCTTTTGGAACTTTAGAAGGATTACATTTTCTTGATTTGTTTGCAGGCTCTGGCGCAGTAGGTGTTGAAGCGTTATCGAGGGGAGCAGCATTAGTTGAAGCAGTAGAAAATAATCCAATTTCTGCAGGGATCTGTGAACAAAATTTTGCGCTTTTAGCTAAAATTGAAGGAGTTGGAAAGTTTAAGGTACATGTAAAAACCACTTTTGAATTCTTAAACCATACTGCTAGCAATCCTTATGAGATTATTTACATTGATCCACCATATGAAGTGGCAAATACGGAAATAGAAAAGATTCTAAAGAAAATTCTGGCGCTAAACCTATTAAGTAAATTCGGCGTAATTGCAATAGAAAGAGACGGAAAGGTAAAAGCTTTTACCTGGCCTGATGGCTTAGAGGAGCAGAAAGTTCGGTCATATGGTGCTGGGAGCATTCATTATGGCGCGTTAGTCGAGCGTAGATAGAAAGAAATGGCTAACTTAGCAAATAGTTGCTAGCGTTTTGACTATGAGACGAGTTGTTTGTCCGGGGTCTTTTGATCCAATCACAAACGGGCATCTAGATATTATTGCTAGATCTTGTTCTTTATTTGATGAAGTTGTAATTGCAGTTTTGGTTAATCAGACTAAGAGTTCTCTTTTCTCAGTTGAAGAACGTATTGAAATGATAAAAGAGGTAACAAGTAGATATAAGAATGTAAAAGTTGACTCATGGTCTGGATTATTAGTTGATTACTGTAGAGCTAACAAGATTCCAACAATTGTTAAGGGATTACGTGCAGTAAGTGATTTTGACTATGAACTTCAAATGAGTCAGGTAAATCTGCAGCTGCAAGGGGTTGAGACATTATTCATGTCTACTGCACCTTCCCACTCATTTCTTTCCTCATCACTTGTGAAAGAAATCGCAAGTTATGGTGGAGATGTATCTGCATATATGCCTGCCGCTATTGTTGATAAGTTAAGATCTAGACTTGAGCGAAAGGGCTAATCATGGATGTAGTCGAAAACATTGAAGCAGCAATTGCGATAGTCGAAGAAGCTAGATCTGTCCCATTATCAGCATCCTGCGTGATTAATAGAAGTGAGATGCTTAAACTTTTAGATCAAATAAAGGCATCCTTTCCAAATGATTTAGCCAAGGCAATTGCCATACAGCGAGATAAAGAGGCAATTATTGAAGATGCTCATTCACAAGCTGATGCGATAATGCAACAAGCCAGAGATGAAGTTTCGCGCTTGGTAGAACAAACTACAATTGTTTCAAGTGCGCGCAAAGAGGCAACAAGAATTTTGGCAGAGGCAAAAGCCGATAGCGATAGAGATCGCGAAGAAATTGAAGAATATATTGATTCTCGCTTAGCAAATCTTGAAGTTATATTGAATAAAACTTTGGATGTTATTAGCAAAGGCAGAGATCAGTTGAGTGGTGTTGAAGCTAAACACGTTCTCTCAAAATTAAAATAATCTAATGGCACGTTCCATATTTCTGTTCAATACGCATGATTTACCGCATCGAGCTGGTGAAATGCGTGAGTATGAATTAGATTTAAAAATCACTGAGGCTGTTGGCGTAGATTTACTATCAGTAAAACCGGGTGAGACCATTGAATTAGATCTACGTATTCAATCTGTTGACGAGGGTGTTTTAGCTACTGCGCGAGTAGTAGCAGATGCAACTGGTGAATGTACTAGATGTCTTAAACCAATAACTTGGCCAATTGATGAGAATTTTACCGAGCTTTATTATTATGAAACTGCTAGTAGCAAAACTTCTTCTAAACGAGGCGCTAAAGGTAAATCAGGTAAGGAAGCAGAAATTGACCTAGATGAAGATGACTTAAGTTTTTTAGATGGTGATGATATAGACCTAGAACCTGCAATAAGAGATGCGATAATTTTAAATCTCGCCGTCAATCCATTATGTACTGAGGATTGTCCAGGATTGGAAGATAAGAAAGGTGAAAATTGGGCCTACCTATCTCAGGCACAGCCTCAAACACCAACTGACCAAAGGTGGTCGGCTCTGAAGGATTTCCCGCTTAAAAATTAATCGTTTTTACAAGTTTGCACTTTTCGTAGATAATTCTCATCTTGTGTAAGTCGTTTTAAATAAGGAGTAAAGATCATGCCAGTCCCAAAGCGAAAAATGTCGCGAGCACGCACTCGCTCTCGTCGAAGCATGTGGAAGACAACTCCTGCACACCTTGCAACTTGCCAGCAATGCCAACAACCAAAATTGCAACATGTTGCATGTCCAACTTGTGGTACTTACAACCGTCGCCAGGTACTAGAGGTCTAATCTGTACTCTGACCTAACCGAACAACTCGGGATATCGGTTAAGGATGAGTTGCTTGAACTTGCACTTACTCATCGCTCATTTTCATATGAAGCGGGAGGAATACCAACCAACGAAAGACTTGAGTTTCTTGGTGATTCAGTTCTTGGATTAATTGTTACTGATGAGCTTTATAAATTATTTCCAGATTTAGATGAAAGCCGATTAAGTCCACTGCGCTCAGGCGTTGTAAATATGAAGGCTCTTGCTCAAATAGCAAAAGAAATAAATTTAGGTAAGTACCTCAGAATAGGCAAAGGCGAAGAGAGTACTAATGGTAGAGAAAAGAATTCGATACTTGCTGATACTTTTGAAGCTCTTGTAGGTGCAATTTATCTCGAGCATGGATATTTGAAGAGTGCTGAAGTAATTTCAAAATTAATTAAGCAAGCAATAGTTGATGCAACCTCGCAGGGTTCAACTCTCGATGGTAAAACCGCACTCCAAGAGTTAGCTGCTTCATTAAATCTTTCATCTCCAGAGTATGAGATAAGTGAGTCTGGACCTGATCATGATAAGAGTTTTACTGCATGCGTAGTGCTAGGAAGTGAGAGATTTCCAATCGGTAGTGGAAAGAGCAAGCGTGAGGCAGAGCAGGTAGCTGCAAAGATTGCTTATGAATTATTGACAGAAAGAAACAAGAAGTAAAGATTACGTTTTATGCCAGAGCTACCAGAAGTAGAAACAGTTAGATCTGGGCTAGAAAAATATGTTATTGGCAGAAAAATTGAAAGTGCAGAAAGTTTTCATCCAAGAGCGGTTAAACTGAGCTCTATAGCACCCCTAAGTTCCTGTATTGGCGCTCAAATTAAATCAGTAAAGCGAAGAGGAAAGTTTCTTTGGCTTGAATTGGACCGAGATTTCGTTCTGGTCGCTCATTTAGGTATGAGTGGTCAGCTGCTAGTCCAAGATGAATCAGCCACACAACATGCTCACCTACGAGCTAAATTTGGGTTATCTGGCAGCAAAAAGAGTAATAAAATTGAGATTCGATTTATAGATCAAAGGACTTTTGGCTGGTTATCAGTTGAAGAGGTAGTTAATGGCACGCCAGAATCGGTGAAAAATATTGCAAGTGATCCATTTGAAAGTGAATTCAACCTTAAGCTAGTTACTTCAGATATTAAGCGGCGAAAATCAGCAATTAAGCCAGCAATTTTGAATCAGAATATTATGAGTGGGATAGGAAATATTTATGCAGATGAAGCACTTTGGCGGGCAAAAATACACCCAGAAATTATTTGTGAAGATTTAAGTGAGATAGAGATAAGAAAAGTTATAACATCTGCAGTTTCAGTGATGAAATCTGCAATAAAAGCAGGTGGAACCTCATTTGATGAACAGTATAAAAATGTAAATGGTGAAAGTGGCTATTTTTCTAGATCACTAAAGGTATATGGCCGAGAGGGTGAACCCTGCCTTAGGTGCGGCAGCGCTATTCGCCGAATCGCCTTTGCAAACCGATCTTCGCACTTTTGTCCGCGTTGCCAGCGTTAGGTGCCAAGATTTCAGGTGGTTTTTAGATAGGTTTGCGCCATGCGTCAGCTGTGGGGTGATCTATGTATTTAAAGAGCATGAATCTGAAAGGGTTCAAATCCTTTGCCTCCTCGACAACTCTTAATTTTGAGCAGGGCATCACCTGCGTCGTAGGTCCAAATGGTTCTGGTAAATCAAATGTGGTCGATGCACTCTCATGGGTAATGGGAGAGCAAGGTGCTAAATCTTTACGTGGTGGAAAAATGGAAGATGTTATTTTCGCTGGCACATCTGGCCGTGCCCCACTTGGTCGGGCAGAAGTCTCCGTCACAATTGATAATGCCGACGGTGTACTTCCTATTGATTTTTCAGAAGTAACAATTACCCGTGTTTTGTTTAGAAATGGTTCATCAGAGTATTTGCTCAACGGTGAAACAACTCGACTTTTAGATATTCAAGAACTGTTAAGCGATAGTGGAATTGGTAGAGAAATGCATGTGATTGTTGGCCAAGGCCAGCTTGATGCAATTTTGCTAGCAAACCCAGAGGAGAGAAGAGCATTTATTGAAGAGGCTGCTGGAGTTCTAAAGCACCGTAAGCGTAAAGAAAAAGCAATTCGGAAACTTGATTCCATGCAAACAAACCTTGCGCGAATTCAAGATTTAACTGTTGAGTTACGTAGACAGTTGCGTCCATTAGGTAAGCAAGCTGAAGTCGCCAGGAAAGCCTCTGTAATTCAATCTGATGTTAGAGATGCAAAATTGCGATTAATGGCAGATGACATGCTCCGAATGCGAAATGAAATGGAATTAGAAGTCGCTGATGAAAATGTACTTAGGCAACGAAAAGAGCAAGTTGAGGCCGAACTAAATACAGCACGCAGTCGAGAAATTGAATTAGATGCAATTGCGGCGAGTGAAAATCCACAACTAATTGCGGCTCAAGAAAATTTCTATCGCCTCACTGCTCAGCGAGAACAAATTCGTGGTGTACAGAATTTATCTTCAGAACGTGCAAGATTTTTAGCAGAAGAGGCAGAAGAGGCAAAAGCTACCGGTAGAGATCCAGATGCTTTAGATCAAGAAGCACGAATTTTAAGAAGTGAAGAATCTACTCTTGCAAACCAGGTCAGAAGTTCACAGGAGCAACTAAATAATGATTCAAGTTCATTAAAAGCTATTGAAGAAAAATTAGCATTAGAAGAGAACCGTGTCTCAGCAGCTTTAAGAGCAATTGCAGATCAACGTGAAGGTACTGCTAGGCAAGAAGGCCATATAAATGGTTTACGTTCTAGAATCGATGCAACTACTGGAGAAGTAAGCCGTTTAACTTCTGCTAAAGATTTAGTTGAAATTAGATTAAAAAATTACCGTGAAAATTTTGCGCAAATCGAGACTCAAATATCTGCACTATCTTCATCAGAACCTGGCTTAGATAGTTTGTTTGATAAGTTAAAGGCTGAATTAAAAAACTCCGAAAATAATCTTAAGCAGCTGTCAGATAAGTTACAATCCACAGAAAAACTTCGAGCTGGATCCTTAGGTCGACTTACTGCATTTAAAGAAATATCTGAATTAGTTCAATCAGTTTCTAATTCAGAGTTGATAGCAAAGATTAGTGCTCTAACAACTGAATGTGAACAAGAAGTTAATAAGGTAAATGCCGATTGTGATCGAATTAAGTTTGAGCTAAGTGGACTAAATGAAGAATTAAATAAGGTCAATAAAGAGTATGAATTAGTACTTTCTAAGCTAAATGATTCTGATGCGGCAATGACTGGACTAGCAGAACAGCTAGCAATATCTGGTCAAAATGTGAAAAACACTGTTGAGGAATTAGATCGAATTAGTTTGGCACTAGGTGCTGCTAATGATCAGAAAAATTCAGATGAACGAGATCTAGCTGCAGCGATTGCACAGTTTGAATCCCATCAAACACCGGTAGAACCAGATCTAACTAACCTTGAAGATTTAAGGTCTCAGGTTTCAGCGGCTAGATCGAAAGAAGTCGAAGCCCGCTTAAGTCTTAGAACAATTGAAGAACGTAAAGATGCTATTGCTCAGCGAGCTTTAGCACTTGAGAATCAAGCTGCTGCTGAACGTGAATCAGAATCTAGATCTATTTCGCGAAGAGAAAACAGAGCGCAAGCTGCAATAACTGCTCAGGAGATTGCAGATACTGCCTATGAGGCATTAATTCAGATTGAATCTTCAATTTCACGCTCTGGAGTTGAAAGAGAAAGACTCGAAGCTTCAAGATCTTCTCGCGAGGGAGAGATATTAAATTTACGCACAATAAGCAGAGAATTAGCAATAGAGCTAGAAAAACTAACCTCTAGTGTGCATAGAGATGAAATTGCACGGGCTGAGCAGAGGTTGAGAATTGAACAGTTAGAAACGAAAGCAGTTGAAGAACTTGGAATTGATGTTCAAACCTTAATAAGTGAGTATGGACCTAATAATGATGTGCCTACGTTCTATGAAAATGAACAGGGAGAGTTTGTCCCTGGAGATTTAATTCCATACCGTAGAGATCAACAAGAAAAGCGACTGGCGCAAGCAGAGCGTTCTCTGACTCTACTCGGAAAGATTAACCCACTTGCACTTGAAGAGTACTCATCATTAGAAGAGCGTCTGCGTTACCTTGCAGAACAGTTAGAAGATTTAAAAAAGACAAAGAAAGATTTACTCGACATAATCAAAGAGGTAGATGATCGAGTACAACAGATCTTCACTGAAGCTTATGAAGACACAGCAAGAGAGTTTGAAATTGTGTTTTCAAGATTATTTCCTGGAGGAGATGGAAAACTTATTTTAACTAATCCATCTGATATGTTGACTTCAGGAGTGGATGTTGAAGCTAGGCCGCCAGGCAAGCGAGTAAAACGACTATCTCTTTTATCCGGTGGTGAGAGATCTTTAGTTGCCGTAGCGCTTTTAATTGCAATATTTAAAGCAAGGCCTTCGCCGTTTTATGTTATGGATGAAGTTGAGGCAGCACTCGATGATACAAACCTAGGTAGGTTGCTTGGTGTATTTGAAGAGTTACGTGAAAAATCACAGTTGATCATAATCACTCACCAGAAGCGAACTATGGAAATTGCTGATGCACTTTATGGAGTCACGATGCGAGGAGATGGTGTTAGTGAAGTTATATCGCAACGAATTCGCGAAGTTGACGCTGTTTCTTAAAGATTGAAATGAGTTTATTTCGAAAGCTGGTTTCTGCACTCAAAACTGGATCAGTTTCGCCCGAAGATTGGGCACAATTACGTCAGCAACTAATCGCATCTGATTTAGGGGTCAATCTTGTTGATCAGGTAATTGAAAAAGCAAAATCTACAAAATCAGAGGATGCTGTAAGTTCAATTTCAAGTGAGGTAGCTTCTTGGTTAAGCAATAAGAGCCGCAGTCTTATGGGTGATAAAGGAATAACTAAAACTATTTTAGTAGTCGGTGTTAATGGAACCGGTAAAACAACTTCAACTGCAAAGCTTGCAAATTATCTAGTAAAAAATGGCAATTCGGTTTTACTTGCAGCCGCAGATACCTTTAGAGCAGCAGCAACTGAGCAGCTTCAAACTTGGGCCAAAAGAATTGATGTTGAAGTAGTTTCAGGATCTGAAAATAGTGACCCAGCAGCAGTTGCCTTTACGGCAGTAAGTAGAGCAAAGGAATTGAAAGTAGATTACCTAATAGTTGATACTGCTGGCAGACTTCATACCAAGCAGAATCTGATGGATGAGCTTGGTAAAATTGTTAGAGTTATCCAGAAGCAATCAACAGTTGATGAAATATTGCTTGTTATTGACGCAACCACTGGTCAAAATGGATTAAATCAGGCGAATGTATTTATTGAAGCAGTTGGGGTCACCGGCTTTATAGTGACAAAAATAGATGGCTCAGCTAAAGGTGGAGTCGCAATTGCAATTGAGAAATCAAGCGGCCTGCCAATTAAATTCATTGGCACAGGGGAGCAGATTGAGGATTTTGGACCATTTGCTCAAGAGGCGTATATAGCCGGATTATTCGATTAAGTAACATACTTTTAACAAATCAGAGCTTTGTTTCATCAGCCTGAAATCTTATATGCCTCTGTAATTAACCCTAGTAGCCGATAGTTGCCCTATCTCAATGGCGAGGATTTCACATCGTATTTGTTGCTAGCGATAGGAGTTTAAATGACAGAGGTAGTTTTAAATACCGGTGATACCGCGTGGATATTAGCAAGCACTGCTTTAGTGCTTCTGATGACACCAGGTCTCGCACTTTTCTACGGGGGAATGGTAAGAGCAAAAAGTGTTTTGAATATGATGCTTATGTCCATGGTAACTATTGGAATCGTAAGTGTTCTCTGGGTTATCTACGGATTTAAGCTTGCATTTGGATATAAGGCAGATTCACAGTGGTATGGAGAGTTATCACTATCTGGTTTAGGAAGTGCAGTTAATGAACTAACAAATAATGGTGGGGTTTACCCAATTCCATTATTGGCATTTGCAGCATTTCAGCTTATGTTTGCGATTATTACGCCAGCACTTATTTCAGGTGCAATAGCTGATCGAACCAAATTCTCTGCCTGGGCAGTATTTGTAACAATTTGGGTAACAGTGGTTTATTTCCCTGTAGCTCACTGGGTGTTTGCATTTGGAAATAAAGTTGGAGATACCGTAACTGGTGCTGGATTTCTCGCAGCCCGTGGCGTTCAAGATTTTGCTGGCGGAACAGCTGTCCATATAAATGCTGGAGCTGCCGGACTTGCCATGGCAATAATTCTTGGTCGAAGAGTTGGCTGGCGCCGTGAATCGATGCGTCCGCATTCTTTACCATTAGTTTTAATTGGCGCAGGCTTACTGTGGTTTGGTTGGTTTGGTTTCAACGCCGGTTCTGCTTTAGGCGCAAATGGCGTTGCAGCACTTGCACTACTTAATACTCAAGTTGCAACAGCTGCAGCAGCATTAGGTTGGCTACTCGTTGAAAAGATCCGAGATGGTCATCCAACATCTTTAGGTGTGGCATCAGGTGCAGTATCAGGATTAGTTGCAATCACACCTGCTTGTGCATTTGTTGCCCCGTGGGCTGCAGTTGTAATTGGTTTACTAGCTGGTGTCTTTTGTGCTCTGGCAGTTGGCTTAAAGTATCTATTTAATTTTGATGATTCACTAGATGTCGTAGGAGTGCACTTAATTGGTGGGCTATGGGGCAGCCTTGCAATTGGCTTCTTTGGAAGTAGTGCAATCAATAGTGTTGGCCTTGATGGCATCTTCTATGGTGGCGGTACAGCACTATTAGCTAAACAGGCTTTTGGTGCATTTTTTGTATTGGCCTATTCATTCATAGTTACCTTAATTATCGGATTCATTATCGATAAGACCATGGGACTTAGAATTAAAGAAGAGGCTGAAGTTTCTGGTATCGATTATGACCAACATGCTGAAACTGGATATGAGTTAACTTCTAATTCAAGAGGAGGATTCTAAGCATGAAACTAATTACTGCAATCATCAAGCCACAAAAACTTGAAGATGTTAAGGAAGCTCTGGTTAGTGCTGGTATTACTGGCATGACCGTTTCTGAAGCAAAAGGCTTCGGTAGACAGCTTGGATTGACCGAGGTCTATCGAGGAGCACAATATAAAGTTGATCTAATCCCAAAAGTTAGATTAGAAGTTCTAGTGGCATCAAACATTGCCGATAAAGCAATTAAGGTAATTACAGAAGCTGCCCGCACTGGAAATATTGGTGATGGAAAAGTTTGGGCAACTGCCGTTGACACCGTGACCAGGGTTCGAACTGGTGAAAGCGGTGAAGCAGCAATCTAATTAAATGTAAGATGCCTCCATGTTCGAAGCGTTAGGCCAGAAATTTAGCAGCATATTTTCTGGCCTGCGCGGCAAAGTTACCGACACGGATTTAAGAGACTTTATCGCTCAGATCAAAATAGCATTAATAGAATCAGATGTAGCAGTTGAAGTAGCAGAGAGTTTCTCAAATCGAATTCTTGAAAAAGCTAAACTTCTAGAATCGGATATAAATAAGAGTACAAATCCAGCTCAGAAAATTTTTGAAATAGTAAATACTGAACTCACCCAGATATTAGGCGGATCAGCACGACGCCTTAGGTTTGCAAAGTCTTCCCCCACTGTTATTTTACTAACTGGCCTGCAAGGTGCTGGAAAAACTTCGTTGGCAGGAAAACTTTCCCACTACTTGCTAGAGCAAGGTAATACACCGCTCTTAGTGGCTGCGGATTTACAAAGGCCAAATGCAGTTAATCAACTACAAGTTGTTGGTAAGTCGGTGAATACTCCTGTTTTTGCACCAGAGGCAGGCAATGGTGTTGGTGATCCAGTTCAAGTTGCTAAAGATGGTTTGAAGTTTGCTAAGGATAAGTTGCATAACTTTGTAATTGTCGATACTGCGGGCCGAACTGGTGTGGATAAAGAACTAATGCAGCAAGTTGAGAGTATTAGAGACGCTATTAACCCAAACGAGATCCTATTTGTTGTTGATGCCATGATGGGTCAGGATGCAGCCAGGACAGCACAAGCATTTGCAAACGGTGTTGGATTTGATGCTGTTGTTCTTACTAAATTAGATGGCGATGCACGAGGTGGAGCAGCACTTTCTATAGTTGAGTTAACAGGAAAACCAATTATTTTTGCAGCTACTGGAGAAAAAGTTACTGACTTTGACCTTTTCTATCCAGAGAGAATGTCATCAAGAATACTTGGATTAGGTGATATCGCCTCACTTGCCGAACAAGCCAAACGTGCAATGCCAGTGGCTGCCTCAAAAAATTTAGAGGATAAGTTTGTAAAAGGTGAAGACTTTACATTTACAGACTTTTTATCACAGCTTGAAGCAATGAAAAATATGGGAACTATGAGTAAGTTGATCGGCTTACTTCCAGGTGCTGGTGGTATGAAAAAACAATTAGATAACTTTGATGAAGCAGAGTTGGTGAGAACTCGGGCAATTATTGAATCGATGACTCCTCAGGAAAGAAATGATCCGAAAGTACTAAATGGTTCCCGTCGAGCACGAATAGCAAAGGGTAGTGGTCGAGCAATTTCAGAGATTAATTCCTTAGTTGAGCGTTTTTCGCAGGCCCAAAAGGTTATGAAGCAAATGCGTAACGGTTCAGTTCCGCCAGCAATGGCAGCACTTGGCGGGATGGGTTCAATGCCAAAACCGAAGCAACCTAGCCAAAATTTCAAGAAGAAATCTCGCTCTGGCAACCCGGCAAAGCGAGCTGCGCAAGAGGGCAGTTAGAACTCAAAAAGCCAATTTGGGTTATCCCAAATTTGCTGGCAAGATAAGCCTCCTGCTAGTGGGACCCTCTAACCCGTAGCAAAATTGTCCGCAAAGTTGTCTGGTGTAAACGCCCCCGCTGTTTACTAAAGATTAAACAAATAATTTTCTATAGGGAGTTTTGTGTCAGTAAAGATTAAGTTAATGAGACTTGGAAAGATCCGTACACCACATTTTAGAATTGTAATTGCAGATTCACGTTCTGCTAGAAATTCAAAAGCAATTGAAGAGATTGGTCGTTACTCACCAGCATCTGAACCTTCATTGATTGAGGTTAATTCAGAGCGTGTTCAATACTGGCTTGGAGTTGGGGCACAACCAACAGAGGCCGTAACTGCACTTCTTAAAATTACTGGTGACTATCAAAAAGCAAATGGCCTTCCTGGAAGCGAAGGAACTTTAAAGCCACAACCAGTAAGAGTTGATAAGAGAGTTGCCTATGAGGCAGCAGTTAAAGAAGCAATGAATGAACCAGCAGATGGTGCTACAACATTAAAGAAGAAAGCCGCTGAGAAGTTAGCTGCCAAGGCAGCACCAGTTGTGCAAGAGACTCCAGTAGCTGAATCTGCACCAGTAGCTGAATCTGCACCAGAAGAGGCAGCACCAGTTGTGCAAGAGGCTCCAGTAGCTCAAGCAGAATCAGTAGAGGCTGCACCTGCAGAGGTTGTTGCTGAGGCTGCAACTGAAGAAACCCCTCAAGCTTAAGTACAATAAACTTATGCTGAAGAAGGGTTCATTCCTTCGGGAACTACCCATAATTGTTGTATCTGCACTTATTGTGTCTATTGTTATAAAGACATTTCTACTTCACTTTTTTTATATTCCATCTGGTTCGATGGAGAATACACTTCAAGTTGGTGACCGAATAGCAGTTAATAAGTTTGGTGCCCTTTTTAGTGACATCAAACGCGGTGAAGTTGCCGTCTTTAATGACCCGGATAAGTGGCTAGGGGATGCACCAATAGATGAGAGTTCAAGTATCTCTAGTAAATTAAAAAATGGGCTAATTACTGTCGGGGTACTGCCTGATCCTGCTAAACAATTTTTAATAAAAAGAGTTGTGGGCGTTGGGGGAGATAACGTAATTTGCTGTGATGCCTCTGGAAAAATTCAAGTTAATGGAGTCTCAATTAACGAGCCATATATTTACCCAGGTGATAAGCCAAGTGAAATGAAATTCAATGTTGATGTTCCTAAGGGGTTTGTCTTTGTTTTAGGCGACCACCGTGGAGCTAGTTCTGATTCAAGATTTCATTCAGACCGCGCAAACAATGGCATGGTCCCGCTTAGTAAAGTTGTGGGTCGAGCTACATTTATTGTTTGGCCACTATCTAACATTGCATTTATACCAAAAGGTGATGACTTAGAGAAGGTTAAGCTAAAAGATTAGCAATAATCCATGATCGAAAGTCAATTACTGCAATCTGGGATAAATAATATTGCTGGAGTTGATGAAGCAGGTAGAGGACCATGTGCTGGCCCATTAATTATTGCTGCAGTCATATTAAATGATCCATTAGCAAAATCACTAGGTGGAGTTAAAGATTCAAAGCAGCTATCTGCTGATCAAAGAGAAGACTTATTTGAATTAATCAAAGCCAACTCACTTGCTTATTCAATTATAGAGATATCAGTTGAAGAGATTGACTCTCTTGGCTTACATAAATGTAATATCGAAGGTATGAGACGGGCAGTGCAAGCCTTAGATGCAAAAGCAGATTATGTGTTAACAGATGGTTACTCAATACCAGGTCTAAGCACGCCAAATCTTGCGGTGTGGAAAGGTGACCAGGTTGCAATCACAATTAGTGCTGCATCCATACTGGCTAAGGTTTATCGAGACCGGATAATGATTGAGTTAGATAAGAAGTATCCATTGTATGGATTAGCAAATCACAAAGGGTACATAACTGCATCACATACTGCAGCCATAAAAGAATTTGGCGTACTTCCAATTCATAGAAAGTCATTTGCAAATATAGCCGCTATTACTGGCTAATACTCTGGTATTAACAGCTACTCAGATAAGCCCAATTTTGAATTCCAATCAATTAGATTATCAATGTGCTAAGTGAGGCTAACTGTCGATTAATTCTATTTGCCTGTATTGAGCCTGCAGATAGCTATTTTAGCAATATGGTATTTAAATATGGAGCCCAGGCAACTTACTATCAACTAATCTCTGATAAATATAAGCAATCAAAGAAAGTTTCACTAAAAGTTATAAACAAATTAGCAAATACACAGATAGGCCCTCTCCAAAAAGAGATTGAGGATTCATGCTCGACTCTAATAACATTAGAAGATTCAGATTGGCCCACTGGAGTCAATGACTTAGAAAGTCCACCAATTGCGTTATTAATTAAAGGAAAACGAGAAACTCTAAGAGACTTATCGCAATCGATATCAATAGTTGGAAGTCGTAGACCAACTAGTTACGGAAATCAAATTGCAACATTCTTAGCAAGGCAAGCAGCAGACTCTGGGCTAGTTGTTGTCAGCGGTGGTGCAGTTGGAATTGATACCGCTGCACATATTGGATCAATAGCAATGAAAGGTTCTACTGTCTGTGTTCAAGCAGGTGGCTTTAACAATTTATACCCAGCAGAAAATAATAAGTTATTTGCAGAGCTAAGTAGGTGTGGGTTACTTGTGAGTGAAGTTATGCCAACTACTCAATCTAAGCCATTTCGGTTCCTAATTCGAAATAGATTAATCGCAGCACTTTCCAAAGCCACAGTTGTAGTTGAGGCAGAGTATGTGAGTGGATCTATAAGAACAGCTAGGGATGCGGCTGAAATATTTAGACCTGTATTTGCTATCCCAGGTGAGGTCACTTCACCTTTAAGTCAGGGGTGCCACCGGTTAATTGCTGAGCGAGTTGCTGATATAGCCACAAGCTTTGATGAAATTTTAGAGGTAATTACCCCACTGCAATTGCGCTAGAAAAAAAGGTGAGAGAATATACCTAATGAGTAATTTTAGATCCGGCTTCGTTGCAATTGTTGGCCGTCCAAATACAGGTAAATCAACATTAGTAAATGCACTTGTGGGAACAAAGATTGTGATTACGTCACACCATCCAAATACTACGCGAAACCCAATACGCGGAATTATAAATAGAGAAGATTTCCAAATGATCGTGGTAGATACACCAGGAATGCATAAACCTAAGACCGCCTTAGGAACAAGATTAAACACTATGGCTAACGAGAACATTGAATCAACAGATAGCGTTGCAGTCTGCTTACCTGCCAATGAAGATATCGGATCAGGCGATGAGTATATTGTTAAGCAAATAAAGGGTAATCAACCTATATTTATTGTTGTTACAAAGATTGATAGCATTTCAAAAACAGAACTGGCTGAGAAGCTTAATCTTGTAAATCAATTTGTTAATCGACTAAATTTAAGAAATGTCGAGATAATTCCAATTTCAGCAAAGAATTTAGACCAAACCGATCTGCTTTTGGATTTACTAGCTAAAACATTGCCAGATTCGCCTGCACTTTATCCCAAAGATATAACTACAGATCAGGCACAAGAGTTAATGTTTTCAGATCTAATTAGAGAAGCAGCAATTGAGGAATTGTATGAAGAGCTGCCTCATTCTGTAATGGTCACTATTGATGAGATGGGTGAACGAGATAATGGAAAGTTGTTTGATGTTATAGCAACTCTTCATGTTGAACGGGATAGTCAAAAGGGAATAATAATTGGTCCGCAAGGGAGTAAATTAAAAGCAATCGGAACTACTGCTCGAAAGTCAATTGAAAATTTAATTGGTATGCAGGTTTTTCTTCAGATTCATGTCAAGGTATCCAAAGAGTGGCAGAAAGATCCAAAAATGTTGGCTCGGCTAGGTTTTACTGAGTAACTTTTCTACTAGCAAAATAAGAACCAACCAATACAAGCGGAAGTCCAATTGCAATCCCTAGAGTAATAGGCTCACTAAGTAGTACTACACCCAATAAAACTGCTACTGCAGTATTTAAGTAAGTTATCAGTGAAGCCCTTGGGGGACCAACTTCTGCAACTAATTTAAAGAAGTAAATAAAGGCAACTGCAGTGCATAAAACTCCCAATGCAATAACTGAACCTATTGCCTCAACTGAGGGAGTTGTAGTTGGCCATTGCATTATTGCAAATGGTAGGTAAACAATTGAAGTAATGATCATGGCCCAAGTATTTATTGCAATACCTGGAATATGAGGAATGCGGCGATTAATCATATTAATTGCATACGCGTAACCAACTGCAGCCAAGATAACCATGCCTATCGAGATAATGTCTTGGCTTCCTCCAAATGATTCAACTCCAACAACAAAAACTACGCCGATAAAACCAACCACTAATCCGAATAATCGGGTTTTATGCCAAACAGTATGGTCACCAAAAATCGAAGCTAATATCGCAGACCAAATCGGAACAGTAGCTACAAGTAATCCAGTAAGTCCTGAGGTGATTTCTTTTTCAGCATGCGTGATTAAGTACCATGGTCCGATCATCTCAGTAATTGAATAAAGAATTAGAAATGGCCAGTATTTTCGTGCTACCCGTAATTTACTTCCCTTCAAAGCAATGGGTAAACAAATTAATCCACCAATAAATACTCTCAAGAAAACTATCACCGAAGGTGAAATCTCTTCAACTGCAACCTTTAAAAATAGATATGGAATACCCCAAATAAAACCAAGCAGCAGAAAACGTCCCCAACCAGCTTTAGTCAATTATTTATCTCTTCCTAGTATTGAATTAATATTTTCAGCGATATCTGAGTATAGCAACTCTGCATCATCTGTTACGCCACTTAAGTTAAACAAGCCATGTATTTGGCCGCTATATTCTTTATAGAAAGAAGATACCGAATCCTTTATCAATTTATTGTGATAATTTTTTGCATCATCAACAAGAGGATCAAATTCAGCAGCGAAGATAAGTGCGGGAGCAACCCCACTCAATGATTTTGCAGATGCGGGTATGGCATATGGATCAGCATCAAATTTACTACTTTGCAGGTATTGATCCCAAAACCATTTCATTGCTTGAGTTGTTAATCCAAAATCAGTTGCATATTTAGTGGCCGATTCATAATTCATCTCTTTGTCGTTACATGGATAGATAAGTAGTTGGTAGGCAAGTGAAATAAGGTTAGTATCTCGAGCTTTTATTGCTACCGCTGATGCCAGATTACCTCCTGCACTATCGCCACCAATTCCAATTAGCGTTTGATCTATTCCTAAATTAGTGGCATTTTCTACTACCCATTCAAGGGTATAGAAACAATCTTCAAAGGCTGCAGGGTAGGGATGCTCGGGTGCTTTTTGGTACTCAACTGCAATTATTACAAATTCTCCCACTTTGGCTAACTTACGAAGAGCTGGTTCATAAATATCTAGAAAATTTAATACCCAACCACCCCCGTGATAAAAAACTAATGCTGGTAGATTTTTTTCATTGCTTGGTCGATAAATACGAACTGGTAAGTTAGATGTCGGGCCTGAAATTACTTTGTGGCTTACCTCAAATAAATCAATTAATGGTTGGGCTAGTGCAACGCTCAAGTGGGAATTTGCTCTGATCACCTCCAGCGGGGCTTGCCACACCGCAGGTAGGCCAAGAGACGCCCGTTGCCTGAGATACTGAGTAATCTCGGGTTTTAGTCCCATTGAGGCAGAGTAGACTTAGATGTCGACGTTGACCAATTTATAAGTCTAATTAGGTTGGAGTTTATTTAATGCGCATTGGAGTTTTAACAGGTGGCGGAGATTGCCCGGGATTAAATGCGGTAATACGCGCTGTAGTTCGTAAAGGCGTCAAAGAGTACGGCCATGAATTTATAGGATTTAAAGATGGTTGGCGTGGCCCTCTTGAGGGTTTAACTATGAAGTTAGATATCCCAGCAACTCGCGGAATCTTGCCAAAAGGTGGAACCATTTTAGGTTCATCCAGAACAAATCCATTTAAAATTGAAGGTGGCGTTGAGAAGATAAAAGAGAATTTAGCAAAGATGGGGATTGATGCTCTGATTGCAATTGGTGGCGAAGATACATTAGGTGTAGCTACTAAACTAGATTCACTAGGAGTAAAAGTAATTGGCGTACCAAAGACAATTGATAATGATTTAAATAATACTGATTACACATTTGGATTTGATACCTCAGTGAATATCGCAGTGGAAGCAATTGATCGTTTACATACAACTGCCGAGTCACATCATCGGGCTTTGATTGTTGAAGTTATGGGACGTCATGCTGGTTGGATCGCTCTGCATTCAGGGCTTGCTGGAGGTGCTTCCTGTATTTTAATTCCAGAGGTTAAGTTCTCTGTTGATCAAGTTTGTAAATGGGTGGAATCAAGGTTTGAGCAAAGTTATGCTCCAATTATTGTGATTGCAGAGGGTGCAATCCCTCAAGATGGTGATCTCGTAACTAAAGATCAGACACTAGATGCATTCGGCCATGTTAAGTTATCAGGAATAGGTGAGTGGCTAGCAAAACAGATTGAGAGTCGGACCGGTAAAGAGGCAAGAACTTCAGTATTAGGTCATATTCAACGAGGTGGTTCACCAACAGCCTTTGATCGCGTTCTTGCAACAAGATTTGGATTACATGCCATAACAGCTGCCCATGAAGGTGACTGGGGCAAGATGGTTGCACTCCATGGCACAAATATTGCGCGAGTACCCCTGGCTTCAGCAACAACAAAGTTAAAGACCGTAGACCCAGCTCTATATAAAGAAGCGGAGATCTTCTTCGGTTAATGGTGGGCTAAATTAGCCACATCAATTACCTGAGATTGCCTACCATTAGATAATGAACGCAAACTCAATTTTTAACTCCAATCTGGTTGCAGCCCAGCAGCCATCTTGGCCAGATAAGGATGTGGTGCAATCAGTGGTTGCAGAGCTTGCAACCTATCCACCCCTTGTCTTTGCTGGTGAGTGCGATAACTTAAAAGATCGTATTGCAGAGGCTGCTGCGGGTAGAGCTTTCTGGTTACAGGGTGGAGATTGCGCTGAAACTTTCGTAGGTGCAACAGCGGATTCAGTTCGAAATCGAATTAAAACTATCCTGCAGATGGCAGCAGTGCTGCAATATTTCTCATCCCTACCAGTTATCAAGGTAGGAAGAATGGCAGGTCAGTTCGCAAAACCTAGAAGTAATGACAATGAGACTCGCAATGGTGTAACTCTACCGGCATACCGAGGAGATGCAGTAAATGATCTGGAATTTACTATAGAGGCAAGAACTCCTAATCCAAATAGATTGTTGAAGGTTTACAACACCTCAGCTTCAACTTTAAATTTAGTACGGGCATTTACGCAAGGTGGATTTGCTGATTTAAGGCAGGTGCATAGTTGGAATAAAGGTTTTGCAGCCGATGCAAGATTTAGCGCTCGCTATGAAGAGATGGCTAATGAGATTGGCAGAGCAATTCAATTTATGCAATCTGCTGGTGTAGATCCAGTCGCATTTAAATCAGTAGATTTTTACTCAAGCCATGAGGCCTTAATCCTTGAGTATGAAAAAGCATTAACAAGAATAGATTCTAGAACTGGAAATCCTTATGATGTTTCAGCCCATTTTATTTGGATAGGTGAGAGAACGCGGCAATTAGATGGTGCACACATGGATTTTGCAGAGAAAGTTCATAACCCAATTGGTGTAAAGCTCGGGCCGAAAACAACTCCAGATGAAGTCTTAGCGATTATTAAGAAACTAAATCCTAATAATGATCCAGGAAGGCTTACATTTATTTCACGAATGGGAGCATCATTGATTCGTGAAAAACTTCCACCTTTAATTGAGACGGTAGTTAAGTCAGGTGCAACAGTGCTTTGGGTTTGTGACCCTATGCATGGCAATACCTACGAAGCTCCGAGTGGGTATAAGACCAGAAAATTCGATGATGTTTTGGACGAGGTTCGTGGATTTTTTGAAGTTCACAAGAAATTAGGCACGCACCCTGGTGGAATACATATTGAGCTTACTGGAGATGACGTTACAGAATGTGTTGGTGGGGGAGATCAAATTAGTCATGAAGACCTAGCGACCCGATATGAAAGTGCATGTGATCCGAGATTAAACCATACGCAATCCCTAGAACTAGCTTTTCTGGTTGCAGAGATGTTGCGTGATCACAAAAAATAGGGCATTTAAATCTAATCTTTAAAAGGCTATAGTTATTCTGTGTTGGTTTCAACAAATCTTAAGACTCCAGTTGGAGTATTAAGTTTAATTGCAGAAGAGGACATTCTTCTTGCAGCGGGTTTTAAGGGAATTGATAATTTAGTAGTTCGACTATCAGACAAAGATGCTAGGCAGCAGATTAAAAAAAATCTTAGCATTCCTATAATTTCAGATTTAGTTGCAGACTACTTTGAGGGCGATTTCAATTCATTGAATGGAATAAAAGTGCGCCAGCCTGGTGCGAAATTTTCACAAGATGTTTGGAAGGCTTTGAGAAAAATACCTGTTGGTAAGACATTGTCTTATGCCGAGTTAGCCAAGAGGGCTGGTTCTGAGGCCGCAATTAGGGCAGCTGGTACGGCCTGTGGCAATAATTTGATAGCACCAATAGTTCCTTGTCATAGAGTAATTAAAAGTGGAGGAGCAATTGGAAATTATGGTTATGGGGTGAAAGTAAAGGAATGGCTATTAAGACACGAGGGCGTGCTTTAAAACCCTAGGTAGCACTTCCGTTATTTTCGTAACATCTTGTTCAGTAATATCAAAATGAGTTACTAATCTTAAGTACTTTGGCCCAAGAGCTGACGTAAGTATGCCTTCTTCTTTCAGCCTATCTGAAAGTGTTTTTGCAGTAATCTGAAATTCTGAAAGATTAAGGCCAACGATATTTGTCTCAACACTATTGGCGTCAATTAAACTTGGAGAAACTTTTTCAATAATCTCAGCAATTAACTTTGCACGTTTATGATCTAAATTAAGAAGACTTAGGTTATTTTCAATAGCATAAATACCAGCTGCTGCAATTATTCCCACCTGTCTCATTCCGCCACCATACCGCTTACGCCACTGACGAGCTTTAGTAACAATTTCTTGACTTGAAATCATTAGTGAACCAATTGGGGAACCTAGACCTTTAGATAAACAAACACTTAACGTGTCGAAATGTTTTCCATACTCAGCTAACTTAACTCCGCTTGCTATATGCGCATTCCAAATTCTTGCCCCATCTAGGTGCATGCTTATCCCAAGATCTTTGGTTTGATTTCGTAATTTTTCAATTTCTAAAATTGGTTGAATAGTGCCGCCGCCAAAGTTGTGAGTGTTCTCAATTGCAATGGCAGTTGTTGAAACCAAGTAGGGACCTGAGTTAGGTTTAATAATCTTTAAAACATCATCAGATTTAAGTAAACCTCTATCGGACTCCCATGTTCGAGTAGTAATCCCACTAAATACAGCTGCAGCGCCCAACTCTGCCCGGACTATGTGCGAGTTTGTTTCAGAGATTAATTCCTCCCCAGGGGCTACTAACATTCGTATAGCTAATTGGTTTGCCAGGGATCCTGAAGGGCAAAACAAGGCAGCCTCTTTACCAAATAATTTAGCAACCTTTTCTTCAAGTAAATTAGCGGTTGGATCTTCACCGTAAACATCATCTCCCACCTCAGCACTAGCCATAGCATCACGCATTGCTTTAGAGGGTTTTGTGACTGTATCCGATCTAAGATCAATCATCTGATTAATTTTCATTTCCCTTACTATTTTTAGAATTACTTCTACTGTCTGACCAAATTACCAATGCCATGGCAAGCATAACAAGTGTTCCACCTGACATTATTCTTAAAGTAAATGGGTCATTGTCAAAGTAGAGGCCAAAAAATAGTGCAAACGGAGTTTCCATTGCCAGTAATACTCCTGCAACAGTCGCGCTCATTACTGCTTGAGCTTTTACCTGAATTAAGAATCCAAAAAAAGTTGCGAAAACTGCGGTGAAAATAACTGCTACCCAGACTGAGCTATCTGGGGGTGCCTGGTATCCACCTATCAATGCAAGGACTGAGAAAACAACGGCTGCTACTATAATTTGGATAAGTGTTAGGGAATAACTATTTTTGCCGTCACTTAATTCTCCAATAGCTACAATTTGTGCAGCAAATAAAATTGCTGAAATCAATACCAGTATTTCACCGATACCCACTGAAATACCGTTGTATGCAATGAGGTATAAGCCAATGGTTGCAACCAAAACTGCTGACCATTGCGCTCTGGTAATTCGGTGCTTTAATAAAAGCCATGCAATGAGTGGGGTGAAAACTAAGTATAGTCCAGTAATAAACCCAGTATTTGAAACTGTAGTAAGGGTTAATCCAAACGTTTGGCTAATAAATCCGCCAGTTGCTAGCACTCCAGTTAATACTGCTCGCTTTATAAACACACTATTTAAACCGGAAAGTGATTTAGGTTTAAATGCAAACATTATCAGAGCTGCAAGAACAAACCTTGAAGCTAAAAATGAATTTACATCCTGACGCTCAAGAGAATCCTTCATAACTAAAAATGAGCTACCCCAAATTGCAGTTGTAGCAAGTAATCCTAAATACAACAATATTTTAGTTCTCATTTTCCATCTCTCATCTTTTTTAGCAGAGTTACTTCACTGCCATGTTCAGGTTCTGCACCTGGAGTCTCCAGAATTAATGGTGCATTTGCGACAGCTGGATGAGACAAAAGCTCAATAAAAGGTTCACTACCAATTTCTCCCATACCAATATTCTGATGACGATCCTTCAAGTTCCCACATATATCCATTGAATCATTGGCATGAATAAGTTGGATACGTTCAAGTCCTGCTACCTTAACCAGCAGGTCCATAGTCTCCTTCATTCCACCTGGCTTCTTTATGTCGTGACCAGCAGCAAAAACATGGCAGGTATCTAGGCACACTCCAACTTTTGGATGCCACTCTAAAGCCTCAAAATACTTAGTTAGGTCATCCAGTTTTTTAACCAAAGATTGACCTTGTCCTGCAGTTGGCTCAAGCAGTAACCATGGATCGTCATCTTTTAAATTATTTAAAATCGGCATTACACCTTCATGAATTTGCTTCCAAGCATTATCAATATTTAATTCATCTACTGCAGAGCCAGTATGAACAACAACACCTTTAGCTCCTATTTCACGCCCACGTTTCAACGAGTAAGCAGTCGCAGAGAGTGAGCTTTCATACGTAGATTTAGTAGGAGAGCCCAGGTTAATTAAAAATGAAGCATGAACATAAGCTTCGATATCATGTTCAGTGGTTTTTTCTCGAAACAGATCGTCCATTTTTGGATTTGGCGCTGAGGTTGCCCAAGTTCTAGGACTTGATGCAAAAACTTGAATAGCTTCGGCCTTAATTGTTAGGGCATATTCAATAGAGCGAGTTGCCATCCCACCAGAGGTTGGCACATGTGCGCCGATTCTTACAGCGTTCCTAGCCTTTGCCATTTGGAGAGCCTACATGAGAGTTAAGAATTTTCTTACCGCAAAGTAAGAGTAATCAGTGATCCCTGTTTTACCTTACTGCCTATAGCTGGAGAGATGTTGTTCACTTTTCCAGATCCTTTAATGGAAACACGAAGACCTAAGTTCTCTAAATCTAAAGTGGCACTATTTTTACTTTTGCCAATAACATTTGGGACAAATATAAATTCAGGCCCTTTTGAAACAAATAACTTGATTTTACTTCCCTTTGGAATCGCATCTGACTTATCAGGAGTCTGGGATATTACTTGCCCTTTAAAAACTCCGTCACTAAATTTATACTCAACATCTACATCAAATCCAGATTCTGTTAATTCTGACAGTGCTTGCTCGCCACCTTTGCCTACGAATGAAGTAAGAGTTATCTTCTCGATTCCTTTACTAACTATTAAGTTAACTTTTGAACTCCTCTTAACCTCAGATCCGCTATTAGGTTCAGTTTTGATAACAAAACCAGATTCAATCTTCATATCGTAGACTTCAAAAATTTCACCTACCGCAAGTCCCAACTCAGCTATCTTTTGTGATGCAGTATCTGGAGTCATGCCCACCAAGTTAGATATAACAATTCGCTCTGGACCTTTTGAGATTACTAAACCAACTAAGCCTTCGGGTGAAATTCTTCCACCACCTCCGGGTTTTGTTGAAATGATCCTGCCCTTTTGCACATCTTCACTAAATACTTCAACTGATACTTCTGATTCCAGTGCCAGATCATCTAACACTTTAACTGCCTCAGCTTTACTCAGGCCAACAAGCGATGGAACTGTAACCTTTCCAATATCTAAGAACTTAACAACGCCAAAAACTAATGACACTAAGATTAAAAGTGCTATAAATCTATTTCTTTTTACTCTTCTTGAAACCCTTCTTCTTTTGGTGCCTATAGATTCCTCTGGCTTAGTAATATTTATAGGTTTACTTGAGATTAGTTGAGAGGTTCTTTCTTTAATTCCACTTAGTTTCGATGTGACAGATACTCTGCCACGTTTACTAGTTTTAATCCTTATCGGTGGTAAATCTAACTCTAAACTTAATTGTCGCCGATTAGGGTCTAATTCTTCTTGTATTTGCCGCAAAACATTTAGTAAATCTCCAGCATTTTTGGGTCTTTCGTCAGGGTTTGGCGAAGTCGCTGAGAAAACTATTTCTACTAACCTTTCTGGAGTATTTCCTTTTAAAGTACTTATTTTAGGTATTCGCTCATTCACATGCTTATAAGCTATCTGTATAGGAGTGTCTCCATCGTATGGTTTTGAACCAACTAGCATTTCATAGAGCACAATTCCTATTGCGTATATATCACTTCTAGCATCAGCAATCCCACGCTGTACTTGTTCAGGTGAAAGGTAGGAAACACTTCCCAGCACAACACTTGATTCTGCCGTCAATGTTTGGCCAACAGAGCTATTTCTAGCTAAACCAAAATCTGCAACTTTGATTCTTCCATCTTTTGCAATAAGTATATTTTCTGGCTTAATGTCTCTATGTATTATTCCAATTTTATGAGCAGCTGCTAAAGCACTAAGAACTGGATTTATTATTTGAAAAGTTTGCTCAACTGTTAAAGGAGCATTTTCGTTTAAAAAATCTCTTAAAGTAGTTCCTTCAACTAATTCCATGACTATAAATACAGCAGGAGCTCCACCTTCGTTCCACCCTTGATCTTGTATAGATACGATATTTGGATGAGAAAGAGCAGCTGTTGCTTTTGCTTCTTTAATAAATCTTGATACAAATGCTTCATCGCTAGCAAGATGGGCGTGCATTATCTTCACAGCAACAGCTCGATCAAGTCGAGTATCTAAAGCTGCATATATTGTTGCCATTCCACCAGAAGCAATTTGACGCTGGAGTAAGTAGCGATTATCAATCAATTCACCAGTTAAGTCAGACACAAAACAAGTTTAGAGAAACTTGATAAATTTATACTTTAAGGCGCGCCATTAAGGGTGTAATGGGCATAATCACTAGTTCTTTCATGGCTGAAATGCTTATCCTGATCGACTAAAAAGCTAAGCATGTGTTTACGAATCTGTTCTCCGTCTCGTTTAATTACTCTCTCTAGTCCCACATTGGGGTCACACTCAATCCAAATAGCAACATCAATAAATTCTCTGAAAGCACTCTGGCCTGCACCCACACCTTCTAATACAAGATACTTAGCACTGGGTACTTGAATCTCTGCATCAAATTCTTCAGTAGCCCAGTTGTACTTTTTATACTTTGCAGACTTTTTTTCGATGTATGGAGCAAGTATTTGTTCTGTAATGCGATTACTAAGTTCCCCTGATAGAGGGTTAATCCAGCCGTCATAGAGATCGTCCATATGAATGATTTCTAGCGTGGTCAAATCTTTCCTAATTTTCTGAGCAAGCGTCGTCTTACCAGAGCCTGCAACTCCATCAATAGAAATTAAAGTCGGAGTTGCAGCGGAGTTCTTTAAGCTATCTAGTAATTTACTGTAGTTCATTCTTAATTGATTCTTTCTTCCACCTAACCCAGCCCCAGATTGCAATACAGCTAAATATCACATAAAGGAAACTTGTTAGATAAAGCGCACCAGTAAAATACTGATATGTGTAGGCAATATTGACTACCAACCAGATTGGCCATGCTTCAAATTTCTGCCAGATCATTAACAACTGTGCACAAACGCTTCCTACAAATCCGAACGACTCAATTACGGAAGATGCTGCCCCTATGTTAGTAAGTATCGGCCACAGTGCTAGTGCGAAGAAAACAATTACACTCGCAAGTAATAATCTATTTTTTGTTGCAAGATTCTTTGGTTTGGCACCTTTTGGCCCCCATCCCAACCAACCCCAAATAGCTCCTACGATAAAAACTAACTGAAGTGCCGCACTTGCGTAATATGCAGATTGAAAAAATATATAGGCATACAGCAAACTGCCAGCACTCCACCAAGGCCAGGTTATTCTTGGTCCGAGCACTCCTAGAATTACAGCAATCAGTGAGGTAGCAAAAGCAATAACTTCTAATGCAGACATAAGCTAATCCTTTCCAATTCGCATTACCGAACTGGTCAATCGGTCGGCTTGAATCTCAAGCCCTCTCAGCTAAAAAACTTAGCTCCCGTACTCTGATCATAGCGCTCCCAAAGTTAAAAGAATTGTCTATAGTTACCTCGTGTTGAAGTTCGGATATTTGGCCATGATTCTATTTACCATTATCGGCTCATTTTGGCTGGAAATAGTCCTTAAAGTTGGCGTTCTGCGCAGAGTTAAGAGACTTTTTTTAAGCATTGCACCAGTGGCTATTTTGTTCTTGATTTGGGATGCGTATGCAATTAGTCAGGGCCATTGGTATTTTGATAGTAACCAAATACTCGGAGTAATTGGACCATTCGATATACCACTAGAGGAATTTTTATTCTTTATCTTTATTCCAATAGCTTCAGTCATGACAATTGAAGCGGTGCGGACAGTTAAAAAGCACTGGGTAGTAGGGGATGAGTGATGGTATACACCGATATTGCGATTATTTCTATAATATTTGCTGCAATAGTTGATTTATTTATTATTAAAAATAAGTTGCTTACTAAGAAAGTATTTTGGACTAGCTATGCAATTATTCTACCGTTTCAGTTAATTACAAATTGGTGGCTAACTTCTAGAAATATTGTTATGTATAGTTCAGATGCAATTACTGGGATTCGAATAGCCTCTGCTCCAGCGGAAGATTTATTATTTGGATTTGCTTTAATACTATTAGTAATGAACTTGTGGGTGTATTGGGGCAAAAAAGGTATTCAAAAAAGATAGCTACCTAGAGCTAACGGCTCGTAAATATGCAGGGATAGCAACCTTAACTCGTCGCCAACTTGAAGTTTTCGCTCTTTTATCAAAGATTTGGTAATTGATTTTTTCAACTTCATCAACGATGCCACAATAAAGTTCACTCGCTGCCTCAATGCATGCCCTACTACTTGGATTTAGTAATTTAATACCAGGCATAGACTCTTTCTGTAGCTTCCTAACTCTATTTATCTGCTCTTTCAATGCGCTAATAATTTCAGGTGTTAGTTTTCTTTTTCCCAGCATTTCTCTGGTCACATTGTGGGATTCGAGTTCTTCAATGGGTAGATATATGCGGCCACGATCTAAGTCCTCACTGACATCCCGAATGAAGTTTGCAAGCTGAAATGCAGTTCCTAATTTTTCAGCAGCAAGATTAGCTTCATCAAGATCATTTTGATCAACTACCCCAAGGATTGGAACCATCTGTAAACCTATTACTGCTGCGGAACCATACACATACTTGTATAGTTCTTTATATGACTGGTATTCGGTGATGGTTAAATCCATTGCCATCGAATTAAGAAAAGACTTAAAGTAGTCAATAGGTAGATTAAATCTATTTACAGTATCAACTAATGCTCTACCAATTTTGTCTTCACTTGTGCCATTCTTAATATCA
>SXGQ01153019.1_pt1 | contig 57911 bp, 50 predicted proteins | sample 3178371 | NCBI WGS metagenome assembly SXGQ01 (sample SAMN11356859, study PRJNA531348) | freshwater metagenome | isolation source: freshwater sample F1-20 | place: China: Fuxian Lake, Yuxi | collected 2017-12-25
ATCTTCTCCCTCGGCAGCCTCGTGGACGACGCCATCGTCGTCGTCGAACACCTCGTCCGCCACACGCGCCTCCCCGGCGCCGAGAAGAAATCCCTGAGCGAGCTCGCCCTCGCCGCCGTCGATGAAGTGGGCAACCCCACGATCCTCGCCACGTGGGCCGTCATCGCCGCGATTCTCCCCATGGCCTTCGTCGGCGGACTCATGGGTCCCTACATGCGGCCGATCCCGATCGGCTCCACCGCCGCGATGCTCTTCTCACTCGTGATCGCCTTCACCGTCACGCCGTGGGCCGCCATCCGCGTGATTCGCCGCCGCGCCGCTTCCCTCGCCGGCGCCGCCCACGATCCCGACCACGCGCCGTCCGATTGGTTTACGCGGCTCTACCACCGCATCATGGATCCGCTGCTCGACCGCCCCCGCTGGCGTTGGACGTTCCTCGCCGGCATCGTCGGCCTGCTGCTCGCCTCCGTCGCCTTCGTCCTCTTCGGCGCCGTCACGATCAAGATGCTCCCCTTCGACAACAAGTCGGAGTTCCAGATCGTCCTCAACACCCCCGAGGGCACCACCCTCGAACAAACCACCCGCATCGCCTCCGAGATGGCTGCCGCCATCCGCACCGAGCCCGAGGTTCGCGACTTCCAAATCTACGCCGGCACCTCCGCCCCGTTTAATTTCAACGGCCTCGTCCGCCACTCCTTCCTCCGCCGCGGCCCCAACGTCGCCGACATCCAGGTCAACCTCGTCGGCAAGGGCGAACGCTCCGACCAAAGCCACGCCATCGCCAAGCGCCTCCGCCCCCGCGTCGCCGCCATCGCCCAAAGCTACGGTGCCGCCGTCGCCGTTTCCGAGGTCCCGCCCGGCCCGCCCGTCCTCCAATCCATCGTCGCCGAGATCTACGGCCCCTCCGAACCGCAACGCCTCGCCCTCGCCACCGCCGTCCGCGCCATCATCGAGCGCACGCCCGGCGCCGTGGACGTCGATTGGTTCGTCGAGGCCGACCAACCCAAAATCCGCTACGTCATCGACCGCGAGAAAGCCGCCCTGCACGGCGTGAGCGTTTCCGCGATCAACCAGACCCTCGCCCTCGCCACTCAGGGCAGCGCCGTCGATCTCCTCCGTCTGCCCAACGAGCGCGAAGACTTGCCCATCATCTTCGACGTCCCCGTCGCCGACCGCGCCCAACCCGCCGCCGTCCTCGCCCTCAACGTCCGCGCCGACCTCAACCCCGCCGCGCCGCTCGTCCCACTCTCCGAACTCGTCCGCGTCGAGCGCACCACCGGCGGCCGCAACCTCTACCGCAAGAACCTCAAGCCCGTCACCTACGTCACCGCCGATGTCGCCGGCGTCGTCGAGAGCCCCGCCTACGCGCTCTTCACGATGCACCGGGAAATCCAAAAACTCGACGCCCGCACCTTCGGCGCCACCGCCGCCGAGCTCCCGATCTACCACCTCAACCAACCCTTCGACGACCTCACGCCCGCCCTCAAATGGGACGGCGAATGGCACATCACGCTCGAGGTCTTCCGCGACCTCGGCCTCGCCTTCGCCGCCGTGCTCGTGCTCATCGCGCTGCTCATGGTCGGCTGGTTCAAGAGCTACATCACCCCGCTCGTCGTGATGGCAGCGATTCCGTTTTCCCTCATCGGCATCTTGCCCGCGCACTGGGCGATGGGCGCGTTTTTCACCGCAACCTCAATGATCGGATTCATGGCCGGCGCCGGCATCGTCGTCCGCAATTCGATCATCCTCGTCGATTTCATCGAACTCCGCCGCGCCCACGGCCTCTCGCTGCGCGACGCCGTCGTCGAGGCCGGCGCCGTGCGCTTCCGCCCGATGCTGCTCACCGCCCTCGCCGTGGTGATCGGCGCGAGTGTCATCCTCGCCGACCCGATTTTCCAGGGCCTCGCCATCAGCCTCATGGCCGGCGAGATCGCCTCCCTCCTCATCAGCCGCATGGCCGTGCCCGTCCTCTACTACATGGCCAACCACGACGAGGCCCCGGTCACCGCCGCCCCCGCGCCCACCGCCGATACGCCCACCGTTTCATGAACCCGCTGAAATTTTTCAAAGCCATGCTCACGCCGGTCCCCCGCCTCACGCCCGCCGACTGCGCCGCCCGCATCCACGCTGGCGAAGCCCTGCTCATTGATGTCCGCGAAGCCCGCGAGTGGACCGACGGCGTCGCCCAACACGCCGCGCTCCTCCCGCTCAGCGACCTCCAGAGCGCCCGCACCCAGTGGCAGCCCTTCCTCGCCCGCGCCGGCCAACGCGAACTGTTCATCTACTGCGCCGTCGGCGGCCGCGCCGGCATCGCCGCCAAGCTCCTCGCCGCCGAGGGCTTCAAAGTCGCCAACACCGGCGGCCTCACCGACTGGCTAAACGCCGATTGGCCCCTCGTGAAGCCACCGGCCCGCTGATTTTTCCGCGTCTCCCCCATCGTCTCCAAAAACCAAAAGGCTCCCATGAAACCCAACGTTGGCTCACTCGACCGCATCCTCCGCATCATCGCCGGCCTCGCCATCCTCGGAGCCGGTTACTACAACCAATCCTGGTTCGGCCTCATCGGCCTCGTGCCGCTGCTCACCGCCACGTTCCGCTTCTGCCCCGCCTACCTGCCCTTCGGCCTGAGCACCTGCGCCCGCCCCAAAAGCAAAACGTAGCCTGTACCGACCTCAGACCGGAAAGATCGTAGTCGTCTCAGGGCTCGTGGTGGATCTGGGCCCCGAAAAGAATTAGTTAAGCGGTTTCGCGCCCAGACCCCGCTCCGCCGCAGTGGGGATCGACGCCCACCGCAACCGCCCATCGAAGTTCCCTCGCCCGGATTTGATTTGGCTTTGCTGCGCCCGGGGCCCTCGCCTGGCCCAATCGACTTTTTTTGCCGATCCACTTTGGCTGACCTTGACGGCCCCAAACACTTGATACCCGCTCAAGCGCGCGAGCCTCATCTCGGGCCCGCAAGCGGGCTGCCCGGCCCCACCCTGCCGCACTTCTGCCCTTCGAATTCCTCCCCTCGCTTCCTCCCTCCCGAATTCCCCACGCCTACCATGTCCACCCGTCGCACCTTCCTCAAAGCTTCCGCCGTCATCGCTACCGCCCTCCCACTCGCCCGCTGGCCACTCGGCGCAGCAGAGACCGGCGGCGCCAACCCGGCCGGCGCGCCCACGCAAAAGGGCCTGCTCTTCGCCCCGTCCGACCTGCCCCGCATCCGGGCCAACCTCGAACTCCCCCGCCTGGCCGACATCCGCGGCCAGTTGCTCAACGTCGATTTCGCCGCCGACACCAAATTCCTCCGCGAAGAACTCCGCCTCAACAACCACGTCGCCGATTTCATGCGCGCGTGGAGAATCGTCGAGCGCAGCGCCTTTGCTTTCGCCGTGTGGGGCGATCCTCGCCAACTCGACCTCGCCCTGCTCGCGCTGCGCCGCCTGTGCGACTACAAGCGCTGGGACTACTTCCTAGAGGGCGGCAAACACACCATCGGCCTCCAACGCGCCCCCGAGGCGACCATCGCGTGTTGCTACGCCCTCGACTGGCTCGGGGATAAAGTCCCGGCCGAGCTCGTGACCGCCGTAGAAGCCAAGATCGCCGGCGAGGGCGCGCCCGCGTGTTACCGCACCCTTTACGGCATGAAATTTCCGGATCGCGTGCAGGGCTGGGGTTTCGATCCCGAGGATGATTACCAATTCCGTTTCGATCTGAGCCGCTGGCCGTTGATTCTCAACTCCACGAATCTCAAAATCATCCCCACCTGCGGCCTCGGCCTCGCCGCCGTTTGGTTCCAAGGTCGCCACCCCGAAGCCCAAAAGTGGCTCGAAATGTCGCGGCAGAGCGCCCAGGCCTTCGCGACGATGTATGGTGCCGACGGCTCCTTCGACGAGGGCGTGGGCTATTGGGGCTACACTACCTCCCACCTCGCGATGCTCGCCGAGGCCATCTACCGCCGGCTCGGCCTCGACGATCGCAAACTCATCAACTACCCGGGCACGGTCCGCTACGCGCTCGCGATGGCCATGCCCTGCGCCGCCGAACCGATCGACCGTAAAAACCCGGCCACCGCGCAAAACACCGCGCCGAAGTCGGGCTACGAGCCCACATTTGACGTCGTAAACTTTTGCGACGCCGCGACCCGGATCGACGCCTCCATCGCCGCTTGGGTCGGCGGCACCGCCAATGACCCTCTCAGCCGCCACGTCGCCAAACACGTCGGCGCCCTTCGAATGATTCAAGCCGCCGCGTGGTATCAACCCGACGCCGAGACCCTCGCCCCGACCGCCGCCCTGCACGATGTGCGCATGAGCAACGACTGGGTGGTCACGCGCACGGGCTGGAAACCCGCGGATACCGTCATTGCCTTCCGCAGCGGCGGCCCGGGCAACCACGAACATGCCGACCGCAACAGCGTCATCTTCAAAGCCCACGGCGAGCGTCTCTTTCATGATCCCTTCGGGGCCGGCTATTCGGCCACCTTGCCGCGCTGGCTGCTTCGCCAAACCGAGGCTCACACCGCCGTGCTCATCAACGGTAAGGGCCACCAATACCACGACGGCCGTGAGGGCACCAACGCCTCGTGGTCTCACGCGCGCGTCACCTCGTTCAAAACGGGTCCGCAATGGACGCTCGTCACGAGCGACGCCACCGAAGCCTACCAGCTCGTCAACCCCGACGTGCAACTCGTCGAACGCACGCTCCTATTTTTAAAGCCCGACGTGCTCATCGTCCTCGATCGCGTCAAACTCGCGACCGCCCAGCCCATGCAGGCGCGCTTCCAAGCCTTCAATGACGACGGGCGCGCGACCACCCGCGCCGACGGCGCCTCGTTCCGCATCGCCCGCCCCCTCGCCCACACCGAGGCCACCGTGCACACCGTCGCCAACACCCTCACTTGCGCCGCCGGCCAACTCGCGCTCCCCGCCGCCGAGGGCGTATTCCCGTTCATCGAGGTCGTCTCGGCCGCCGCCACCGTGCACGAGCTGCTCACCGTCTGCACCGCCGCACCCACCGGCGCGGCGGCGAGCAAACTGAACGTCCGGCGCACCGGCGACGCTTGGCAAATCACCGGCACCCACCTCGGCCGCGCCGTGACTACGACGCTCACCACCATCGCCGGAAAAATTCCTACAGTGTAATCCGGGCGCACCAGAACCCGCGCCCGCGCCGCCACCGATCTTCCCGCACCCCAGCCCCGCCGCCCGATCTTCGCGCCCACCCGGGCGTAACCCATGCCCGCCTTCAACCACGTCAACAGCGCCGACTACGCGCTCATCGCGCTCTATTTCGGCATCGTTATTTTCGTGGGTTGGTATTCGTCGCGGAAAAATAAAAACACCGACGACTACTTTAAGGGCGGGGGCAAAATCCCGTGGTTCCTTGCCGGGGTCTCCAATTGGGTTTCGGGTTTTTCCGCGTTCATGTTCGTGGCGGCCGCGGGGTTCACCTACCGCTACGGCCTTGGCGCGGCCGTCGTGTTTACGATGGCGACGTGGGCCTACCTCGTGGGCGCCTTCTACTTCGCGTCGCGCTGGCGCCGCGCGCGCATCAACTCGCCGCTGGAATTCCTCACCCGGCGCTACTCCCCTTCGACGACTTATTTCTACTCGGTCACCGCCATCGTGCCGCAGGTGATCGGTATCGGCCAAGGGCTCTACATTCTCTGCATCTTCGTCGCGACCGCGCTTGGCTTCGCGCAGGGGCAACACGTGGTGCTCGGCTGGACCTTCACCGGGCTCGAACTCACCATGATCGCGGTCGGCGCCGTGATGATCATCTACACGGTGATCGGCGGTTTGTGGGCCGCCGTCCTCAGCGACGCTGTGCAAGGCATCATTATCCTCGTCACGTCGTTGCTGATTCTGCCCGTCACTTTCCGCTACCTCGGTCAAGGCGAGGGCATCGGCGCGGGCTTCGTGCGCCTTTGGAACGAAGCGCCCGCAGGCTACTTCGGCCTCAACGGTCCGACGGCCTCCGTTCTGTTTCTCGCGTGTTTCGCCGCCAATACCATGCTGGGCTACAACGTCGCGTGGTGGCAGGTGCAGCGCTATCAGAGCGTGCCCGACGAACGCAGCGCGCGCAAAATGGCGCTGCTGTGCGCCGGCCTCTCCTTCATCGGCCCGTTGTTGTGGATCGTGCCCGTGATGGGCGCGCGCGTGATCTTCCCCAACATCGGCGAAATCTGGCCGCAGTTCGCCGCGCCCGCTGAGGCGTCGTTTGTCAGTCTCGCGTTGCTGCTGCTGCCGCACGGGCTGATCGGCTTCGTGGTGGCCGCCATTCTCTCCGCCACGCTCGGGCAGGCGAGCGACGGTTTCAACTGGCTCGCCGCCACCACCACGCGCGACATTTACGTGCCGCTGCGCAAAAAAGCCGGCTTCTCCGCTCCCAGCGAAACCCACCAGATGCGCGTCGCGCAGCTCACCATGCTGGTCATCGGCGTGCTCGGTATCGTCGCCGCCCTTTTCATCGCGAGGACCGGCGGCGCCTTCGACTTCGGTTTGAAATACTACTCGCTCACCGGCCCGGGCTTCATGATGCCCGTGCTGCTCGGCATGATCTACCGCAAGACCCCGTGGTGGTCCGGCATGGCGTCGAGCATCGCGGCGTTCGTCGCCGCGTTCGGCCTGATGGCGATCAACGCGTTTCCCGACAATGTCTACGAGCGCAACATCGTGAGCGCGATCAGCGCCGCGACGCTCGTGTTCTTTATCTCCGCCTTCTTTTACCGCGCGGACGACCCGCGCAGCGCCGAGTGCCAACGCTTCGACACCGACCTCCGCACCCCGGTGCCGATCGACCCAAACCAGCCGGAAGGCGGCCTCCGCGATTTCCAGATGCTCTCCATCGTGAGCGTGTTGCTCGGCGCCGTGCTCATCGGCTGCGTGTTCATCCCGTCTTCGCCGCTCGCTCCGCCCATCATCAACGTCGTGGCCGGAGTCATTCTCTTCGGCATCGGCGGCCTGCTCTGGCGCGCCTCTCGGTCGAAAACCTAAGCCGCCCTTCGCCCTCGTGAAACTCCGCGCCCGGCTCTACCGCCAATTCGACGCCGACTACGCCCGCCCGGTGCCGGGCGAAGGCTACGGCGGCTGGCACACGGTCGATGCCGAGCTCGCTCCCGCGCACACCGCGCTCGTGGTGATGCACGCGTGGGACTGCGGCGAACCCTCTGAATTCCCCGGCTGGCGCCGCGCCGTCGAATACACCCCGCGCGCCCGGCAAATCCTCACCGACGTGTTTCCGCCGCTCCTCGCCGCCGTGCGCGCCTCGCCGTTGCCGGTTTTCCACGTGGTCGGCGGACGCGATTACTATTCCCATCTGCCCGGGTTCCAACGCGAGGTTCCGCGCTCGTCTCCCGCACCGGTTTCACCCGACCCGACCTACCACGCGCTGCAACAACTTCGTCACGACCACGCCACCCCCGGCCCGCACAACGCCGCCGACATCGCCGCCGGTTTCGCGCGCCTCGACTTCGCCCCGACCGCCCGGCCTGTCGAGCGCGAGGGCATCGCGGAAAACGGCGACCAGCTCGCCGCCCTTTGCCGCGCGCGCGGCGTCAATCACCTCATCTACGTCGGCTTTGCGATCAACTGGTGCCTGCTCATGTCCCCGGGCGGCATGGTCGATATGAAACGTCACGGCTGCCTGTGCTCGACCATTGCCGAAGCCGTGACCGCCGTCGAAAATCGCGAGACCGCGCGCGACGAACTCGAAAAGCAATCGGCCCTGTGGCGCGTCGCCATCGAGTTTGGCTTGGTCTTTTCGCTGGCCGACTTCATGCCCGCCCTCGCCAAAATTTCCCGATGACCGCCGCCCTTCGTCCCCGTCCGGTTCCCGGCCTCGGTGCCGCTGCCATCGGCCCCGCCGAAGAGGCCCTCGTGCTCGATGTCCTGCGCCGCCAGGAACTTTTCCGCTACTACGGCAACGACCCGCAGCGCCCGCCGCAAATGACCGCCACCCTCGAAAAGGAAGCCGCTGCCCTGCTCGGCTTGCCCTATGTGCTCGCGGTCAGCAGCGGCACCGCCGCGCTGGAGATCGTGCTCGGCGCCGCCGGTATCGGCCCCGGCGATGAGGTCATCGTGCCGGCGTGGAGCTGGATCTCGTGTTTCACCTCGGTGGTGCGCAGCGGGGCGCGCCCCGTGCTCGCCGAGGTGGACGCCTCGCTTTGCCTCGACCCCGCCGAGATCGCACGGCTGACGACCCCGCGGACGAAGGCGGTGCTCGTGGTTCATTTCCAAGGCGCCGCCGCCGCCATGGAGCCCATCGTGCTCGCCGCGCACGGTCGCGGTCTGTTCGTGATCGAAGATTGCGCCGAAGCACCGGGGGCCACCTACCGCGGCCGCCGGGTCGGCACGTGGGGCGACGCCGCCATTTTCAGCTTCCAACACAACAAGCCGATGACCGCCGGCGAGGGCGGTCTCATCGCCACCCGCGACCTGCGCCTCTACGAGCGCGCCGTGCGCTTGCACGATCTCGGCCAATACCGCGCGCCTCACGCCGCCATCACCCCGGCGCGCGAACCGGCCTTCGCCGGCGGCCAGTATCGCATGTCGGAACTCACCGCCGCCGTCGCCCTGGCCCAACTGCGCAAGCTCGATGCCCTCCGCGACCACTGCCGCGCCCTCAAGGCCCGCATCACCGCGCGCCTCGCCCGCCTCCCGGGAATCACCTTGCGCCCGCTGGCGGATGACGCCGGCGATTTCGGTTTCGAACTCTACTTCTACGCCCGCACGCCCGAGATCGCGGCGGCGTTTCGCGCGAGACTCGACGCCCTCAACGTCTGGTGCCAGCAGCGCACCGGCACCTACCCGCAGTACCGACGCGAGTATGTCCAGACCGGCCTCGCCGCGAACCCCGCCCTCTCTCCTTTCCGGGGAATATCGCCCTGGCCCGCGCCGGGTTACCGGGCGGAGGATTTTCCGCGCACCGAGGATCTGACCGCGCGCTTTGTCGCCCTGCCGCTCGGCTGGAAATTCACCGCGGATGACGCCGACTACATCGCCGCCAGCGTCGAAGCGGTCCACGGCGAAATTTGTTTCGGGGAGCCATCGAGGCCCACGGCCAAAACGGCCGTCACTTCGCCCAGCGCGACGCCACCTGCCGCACCGCGGCCACCACTTTCGCGAGATAAGGTTCCGTCATCGCCTCATTGACCGTGAGCTTCACGCCATCCTGCAAGATGGCCTCGGCCACCGGGCAACGCACGGTCCGGTAATCCATCGCGGTCACGCCAAAGTCGCGCACGGGCCACTGGCCGCCGAAGAAATTGTGGTTTTGAAAAACCGGATATTGGTAAACCGGCCGCGGAATGTAACCCGGGGTGCAGGCGACGCCTTCGGCCAAAAGCGCCGCCGCGAATTCATCGCGAGTGGCCTTAAACCGGCCCGGCTCGAGTCGCAGGAGATAGAACCAATAACTGTGCGTGTCCCCCGGGCGCACCGCCGGCAGTTGCAATCCGGGCGTGCCCGCGAGCCCGGCCGTCAGCCGCTCGCCGGCCCAAACCCGGCCGGCGGTGATGGCCGCCAGCTTGGTCAGTTGCGCCGTCGCCACCGCCGCCTGCGGTTCGGTGATGCGATAGTTGGGCGCCAACTCCTCGGGGTCGCGACCGCCGGCGACGCGGTCGTAATACTTGTCGCCCCACTTCGACAACCCGGTGCCGAGCCGCGCGTCATTCGTGGCCACGATGCCGCCATCGCCACAGCTGACATGCTTGAATTCGTTAAACGAGTAGCAGGCGATGTCACCGTGCAGGCCGACCGGCTGCCCCTGCCACCGGGCGCCCCACGCTTGCGCGCAGTCCTCAATCAGCGCGAGGTGGTGCGCTTTCGCCAGCGCGCCCAACGCGGCCAAGTCGCACGGGTTGCCCGCCAAGTGCACCGCCATGATCGCGCGCGTCTTCGGCGTGATCCGCCGGCGCACGTCAGCCGGGTCGAGGTTGTAAGTGTGCGGTTCAAGGTCGGCGAATACCGGCACTCCTTGTTGATAAAGAATACCGATCACCGAGCCCATGTCGGTGATGGCCGGCACGATCACTTCGTCGCCCGGCTGGAGGCGCAGCGCTGCGATCGCGACATGCAATGCGGCCGAACCCGATGAACACGGGAACGCATGCGCCAGCGCATAATGTTGCCGAAACTCCGCGAGCAACGCCGCGGTTTGCGGCCCCTTCCAATAAAAAAGCGAGGACTGCCCGACCATCGCCGTGAGGCGCGCCAGCTCGGCCTCGCCCCAGCGCTGCGGGAGCGGCAGCGGTTCGTCGACGATGGGCTTCGTGCTCATTCCGCCAGGAAACGCTCAAGATTGCCCGCCGCGATCGCCGTCCGCCGAGCCATCGTCGTCTCGGCCGTGTCGAGTTTGGCCCGCGCCGCCGCCGTCACCAAAAACGGCGTGTGCGAGGCAAATGCGAGCTGCCGCACGGGCACTTTCGCCAGCACGTGCGGAATCGTGTCGTGCCACTCGACGAAGGCCAAATCGGCCAGCAGGCGCGGATGGTCCGGCGCCAACGCGCGGACCTCGCTGCGCAACAGACCGCTCGCGAGCACCGCCCACTGCGGATACCGCGAGAGAAACGCGGACAGTTCCGCCACCGGCACCGGCTTGAGATTCATCGCGTGGAACTCGTGCCGTTCGTCGATCAGACGCACCTGCACGATGAGCCGCAGGCCACGGCGTTGCAGCTCGGCCATGAATGCCGGGAGCACGGCCGCATTGAGCCGATAATTGTGATAACGCGGGAGCAGCCGCACGGCGCGCACCCGCGCATCGGCCGCCGCGGCGGCGAGCTCGTCGCGCCAATTCGCCAGCGCCGGATTGATGACCGGCACCGGTTCAAGCCCCGCCCGGTTCTTCGTCGTGGCGAGCAGGTGTGCGTTCGCCGGTCCCGGCTCAGGCGCAAAAACCGCCTCGAGCGGCGACACCAGCGCCCGAGAGATTCCGTGCTTGCGCAGATGTGCGGCCAGCGACCCGGGCGTGTGCTCCGCGAGAAACGCAAACGGCCACCGGCCGATCCACGTGTTGGCATCGAAATAGTTCATGGCAACCGCAGGAGTTTGCGGGCGTTATCGTGGAGAATTTTCCGCCGGGTTCGGGCATCGAGCGAGGCACCCGTGATTCGCGCCAGCGCGACCGCAAAATCGCGGATGGGCGCGTCGGAACCGTAAAGCACCCGCTCCGCGCCGAGCTGGGCGACGGCGTATTCGACCAAGCCGGCCTCCGGCGCGGCGCCGGAGGTATCGACAAATACATTCGGGCACGCCTTCACCGCCAGCACCCCACGCACCCCGCAACCGGTGAGGTGCGCCATGTTGATGCGCACCTTGGGGAATCGCCGGGCGAGCGTCGCGACATCTTCCGGGTCGGTGTGAAAACTGCGTTGCCTGATCTTCGTCATGCTCCACGCGTGCTGCAACACGACGAGGTCGTGCTTCTCCGCCGCGAGCATCACGGGCCGCATCGAGGCATCGCGGGCGTTGTTGGCGATCTCGAGCTTGATGCCTCGAAAGCCCCGCGCGACGCACCGTTCGACTTCGCGGGTCACGGCACTCGCGCCCAGCCGCGGATTCACGTAGCAGAACCCCGTCACGTAGCCGGGATAGCGCTGCATCAGCCAAAAGGTCTCGTCGTTAACCAGCCGAAGCTGCGCCGCGTTGGGCCGGGGACCAAAACCGAGCACGTCTCCCAGCACGACCATATGGCCGATGCCTCGCGCCTGTGCGCGCCGAATCAGTTGGGCGGCTCCCGCCCGGTCGCGCTGATCATCCCGGAGGATGGGATGAGTATGAACATCGATGGCGAACATGAAGGTTAACAGAAATACCCTTGGCGCCGACGACGTTGTTGCAGCGATATTCCCCTGACAAGTGCCCACTGCGCGGAATAAATTATCCCCGAATTTTCATGACCACGCTTCCATCGACTGACCGCGAGATTGAACTGCTCCTTTCCACGCCCACGCGCGGCGCCGTGGAAACGGTCAAGGCTTTGCCGGGCGACTTTATGGTGCTGGGCGTCGGCGGCAAAATGGGCACTACCACCGCAGTCATGTTGCGTCGCGCGCTCGACGAAGCCGGCCGTCTCGACGCGGTCGTGATCGGCGTCTCCCGCTTCAGCCGCCCCGAGGCCCGCGCCGAACTCGAGGGCCTCGGCGTCCGCACCCTCTCCTGCGACCTCGCCGACCCGGCTCAGGTCGCGGCGCTACCGGCCGTCGCCAATGTGCTTTATCTCGCCGGCCAAAAATTCGGCACCGACAGCGCTCCCGGCCTCACGTGGGTCCAAAATACTTACGTGCCCGCGCTGGTCGCCCAGCGCTTCCGCGATTCCCGCATCGTCGTGTTCTCGACGGGCTGCGTCTATCCCTTCGTGCCGGTCACCGGCCCGGGCGCCAACGAACACGAACCCATCGCCTTCCTCGGCGAATACGCGAGCACCTGCGTCGGCCGCGAACGGGTTTTTTCCCACTACGCCTCGGAATATGGCACGAAGCAGCTGATGTATCGGCTCAACTACGCCGTCGAACTGCGCTACGGCGTGTTGGTGGATATCGCTTTGAAAGTCGCGCGCGGCGAGCCGGTGGACGTGACGATGGGTTGGTTGAACTGCATCTGGCAGGGCGATGCCTGCGCCCGCGCGATCCAATGTCTGGCGCAGGTCGCCAACCCGCCCGCGGTGCTCAATATCACCGGCCCGGAAAAACTCAGCATCCGCGCGCTCGCCGAAGAATTCGGCCGCCGCCTCGACCGCCCGCCCGTCTTCACCGGCACCGAGGCCACGACCGCGTGGCTCGCCGACGCCCGCGAATCGATCCAGCTCTTCGGCCCGCCGGAAGTCTCCGTTTCCCGCATGCTGGAACTCATCACGGCCCACGTCAGCGCGGGCGGTCGCTTGCTCGGCAAGCCCACTCACTTTGAAGCCCGGAGCGGTAAATTTTGACCATGAATCTTCGCGCCCATCTCCTCGCCGGCCACGTCATCCCCGCTCAACCGCTGGCGTTGGATCGCCACCGGAAGTTCTCCGAAAAACACCAGCGTGCCCTCACGCGCTACTACGTCGCCGCCGGCTCCGGCGGTCTCGCCGTCGGTGTCCACTCGACCCAGTTCGCCATCCGCGATCCCGAGCACAATCTCTTCCGCCCCGTGCTCGAACTCGCCGCCCAAACGGTCCGCGCCGAGCTCGCGGCCGCCCCCCGCGACTTCGCGCTCATCGCCGGCATTTGCGGTCAGACTCCGCAGGCCGTCGCCGAAGCCGAACTCGCCCTCTCCTTCGGCTACCATGCCGGCCTCGTCAGCATGGCGGCTTTCAAGACCGAGCCGGAGGATGCCATCGTCGCTCACGTCGCCACCCTCGCAAAACTGATTCCTGTCGTCGGCTTTTACCTGCAGCCCGCCGTGGGTGGCCGGATCTTCAGTTACGCCTTCTGGCGAAAATTCGCCGAAATCCCGGGGGTCGTCGCCATCAAGCTGGCGCCGTTTAACCGCTACCAGACGATCGATGTAGTCCGCGCTGTCACCGACGCCGGCCGTGACGATCTCGCGCTCTACACCGGCAACGATGACACCATCGTCGCCGACTTGCTCACGCCGTTCACCTTTGCGCATCAGGGAAAACCCGTCACGCGCCGCATCGTCGGCGGCTTGCTGGGCCACTGGGGCGTGTGGACTCATGCGGCCGTGCAGCTTTTCCGCAAGACCCAGTCGGCGGCCCAGCAACCCGAGTTCAGCGCCCGATGGCTCGAGCGCGCCGTGGCCGTGACGGACATGAATGCCGCCCTCTTCGACGCGGCCAACCGATTCCACGGTTGCATCCCAGGCATTCTCGAGGTGCTGCGCCGGCAAGGTCTCGTGGAGACCGTTCACTGTCTTAATCCCGACGAGGTCCTTTCGCCCGGCCAAGCCGAGGAACTTAACCGCGTTTGCCACACCTACCCGGAACTGACCGACGACGCCTTTGTGGCCCAACACCTCACCCGCTGGCTGAGTTGAACCATTCGCCCGCCACCACCGGCACGTTCCCGCGCCGCGTGCACAATCAAAGTTTGCCTCCGTTTCCCGCCTGCAATGACCATCCGCCCCATGAAACTCCGCCTCCTCCTCACCGCCCTGTTCACCTCCGCCGTTGCCGCCTTCGCCGCCGAAGTGCCCAAGATCGATCCCGCCGCCGCCGCCAAACTCGTCGCCGAGGGCAAAGCCGTCCTCGTCGATTGCCGCGAGCCCGCCGAGTGGGCCGAGACCGGCGTCGTCGCCGCCGCGACCACACTCGCCAAGAGTGATTTTGACGGTGCGCAAAAAGACTGGAAGCCGTTCTTGGAGAAAAATGCCGGCAAAGAGATCATTCTCTACTGTCGTTCCGGTGGTCGCGCCGGGACCGTGGCCGCCGCGCTCGCCGCCAAGGGCGTGAAGACGTCCAACGCGGGCGGTTTCAAAGCTTGGGCCGACGCCGGTCAACCCACGCGCAAAGCCGACGCGAAGAAGTAGGCCTTCGGGTTTCGCCCGAGCTGTAGATCCGACCGGTGGTCGGTTGCCTCCCCCTTCGGTCTCGCCCGCTCGCCCGAACTTCTTCCTCCGACCGCGCCATCCAGGTCGGCGCCGATTCTCTCACCCGCGCCGAGCGCGCCGGCCAACCGCTCCCGGCCAACGACCCCGACCGTCCCGCGATCATGCGCTCGCTTCAGCTCGGCCTCGTCACGCGCAACGCCGAGTTCTCCTCGCTGGGCATCATGAACCGCGAGGTCGCGATGGAGACGCTTCTCTTCGTGCACGAAGCCTTCGCCGGCGAACCGGGGTTTCTCGCCGCCACGCGCTCGACTACCGCGCTCGACATCCTCGGCCCCGCCGTCTCCGCCGACGCCCTGCGCAAAAATCCTTCGCTCAGCCCGCGGGCTTGGGGCCAGTTCCTCGCCTACGCAAAGACCCGGCGCCCGCCACCGTGACTCAATTCGTCTTGGCCCCGTCGTGGAACCAACGCGCGATCATCGCGCGTTCCTCCTCGGTGATTTCCGTGATGTTGCCCAACGGCATGACGCGCGTCACTGCGACCTGCTGATAAATCCGCCCGGCGTTCAGCTCGATGCCCGCCGCCGAGTTCAACAGCACGCCCGCCTGCGCCTGCGTGTAGGCGGGAAACGTCGGCACCGGCATGTGGCAGCTCACGCACCGTTGCGAGATGATCGCCTGAACTTGGGCAAAGCTCACCGGCGTCGCCGACATCGGTGGCGGCGGACCGTACGGCCCGGTCCACCACGCCGTGATTCCGAGCAGCCCCGCACCGAAGCCGAGGAACTGCCACGCGTAGACGCCCTTGTGCTTGCGGTTGAAGAAATGCCGGATCGACACCGCCGCGACCGAGATCAGCAGGAGAATCGCCCAGTTATGCTTGTGCCCGTAAGTCGCCGCATAGTGGTTACTGATCATGATGAAAATCACGGGCAGCGTGAAATAGTTGTTGTGGACGCTGCGCTGTTTCCCGCGCTTGCCGTAGATCGGATCGGGCAACCCGCCGGCGCGCATCGCCTCGACCATCTTCTTTTGTCCCGGGATGATCACAAAAAACACGTTGGCCGCCATGATCGTGCCGATCGACGTACCCACGTGGATGTAGGCCGCGCGCCCGCCGAGCCACTGGCACAGCGCCCACGTCAGCCCGCCCAACAAAACAAACACCACCGCACCGAGCGCCCCGTCGCGTTTCCCCAGGGGCGAGCGGCACAGCGCGTCGTAGACGAACCACGACAGCACCATGCTCCCCGCGCCGATCCCGATCGCCTGCGCGCCGGAAATGTCCGCGCGGCTCGGATCGACCATCGTCGACTGCGCGTGCAGCCAATACACGAGCACCAGCAAAGCCGTGCCCGAGAGCCACGTCGTGTAGGCCTCCCACTTGAACCAATGCAACTTCTCCGGCAACGAAGCCGGCGCGACCGCGTATTTTTGCGGGTTATAAAACCCGCCGCCATGCACGGCCCAAAGATCGCCCGAGACGCCTTTCTTGGCGTTTTCCGAACCGGGCGTCGGCGGTTCGAGGCTGTTGTCGAGCCAGATGAAATAGAACGACGAACCGATCCACGCCACGCCGGCGATGACGTGCAACCACCGCACAAGCATCCCAAGAAATTCCATCAGATGAGCATCCATAAAAAAAGAATAGGGACAAAAAGCGCCCTTCATGCCAACGCGCCCGCCAATTTCTGACAACCGCGGAATCACCACGAAACCGTGCGCAACGCTCCGAATCCTGTCTGCGCCGCAGCCGCGCGCCCGCTGCTCCTTCGCGCCGAAATCTATGGCTGTTTCCCTCCTGCGCGAAGTCGGCGTCGCCTTCGCCAACCGCGGACCGGAACGCGCGGTCGGCGTCGTCCGCCTGAGGGATGTCGAGGCCGCTCGGGGCCGAACCGATGCCGTCAGGCCCCGCCAGCGGGGAGCATCGCGTGCTTTCGCACCGTAGCGACGAACCGGGCGACCACCGGGTTTGGCCCCGGTTGCAACTCCGGATGAAAGCACGCGGCCATGATCGGACCTTTCTGCACCAGCACCGGGTCATCACCGCGGGAGGCAAGCACGTCGCAGCCGATTCCCACCCGGGTGATACGAGGAGCGCGGATAAACGTGCCGGAGGTGCCGGCCGGGAGCACCGCGGAATTCAAGACAAAGGTGCCCGAGTGAAACTGCCGGCCATAGCCGTTTCGCACCACCGTGATGGGCAGGAGCGCGTAACTGCGCTGGACGGGGTTCTCGACCTGCTCGGCCAAAAGAATCATGCCGGCACAGGTCGCAAACACCGGCAACCCGCTGCGCAACACCACGCCCAGCGGTTCCCACAGGCCATCGACATCAAGCAGTTTCAACATCGTCGTGCTCTCGCCCCCGGGAAGGACCAATCCCCCCAAAGCATTCAAATCCGCCACGGTGCGCACTTGGCGAGTGCGCAGCCCGTGCCGTTGCAACGCCGCTTCGTGATCGACGAAATCCCCCTGCAAGGCCAGCACGCCGACCGGAAGCGTGTCTCCGTCCGCGGCTTTAGACGCCACGACCGGCCATGCGCTCGTGCGCGGGCATGAGGTTGATATCGATGCCGACCATCGCTTCCCCGAGACCTCTTGAGACTTCAACGAGCATCTTGGGGTCGTTGAAATGTGCGACGGCGCGCACCATCGCCTTGGCGCGCTGCGCCGGGTCGCCGCTCTTGAAAATACCTGATCCGACAAAAACCGTCTCGGCGCCAAGTTGCATCATCAGCGCGGCGTCGGCGGGCGTCGCAACGCCACCGGCGGAGAAGTTAGGCACCGGCAGCTTCTGCCGCTCCGCGACCCACGCGACCAAATCGAAGGGCACCCGCATCTCCACCGCCTTCTTCTCAAGTTGCAAAGCGTCCATCCCGCGCAATCCGCGAATCTGCGACAGCAAGGTACGCATGTGCCGCACCGCCTCGACGACATTTCCGGTGCCCGCCTCGCCCTTGGTGCGAATCATCGCGGCCCCCTCATGAATGCGCCGCAGCGCCTCGCCGAGATCGCGGCAACCGCAGACGAACGGCGTTTTGAAGCCCCGCTTATCGATCTGAAACTCGTCGTCGGCGGGCGTGAGCACTTCACTCTCGTCGATGCAATCCACCTCCATCGACTCAAGCATCTGCGCCTCAACAAAATGGCCTATCCGCACTTTTGCCATCACCGGAATACTGACCGTCCGCTGGATGCTGGCGATCATGTCGGGATCGCTGGCCCGCGCGACGCCGCCATGTTTGCGGATGTCGGCCGGCACCCGCTCGAGCGCCATCACCGCACACGCTCCGGCATCCTCGGCGATACGAGCCTGTTCGGGATCGATCACATCCATGATGACGCCCCCTTTCAGTTGCTCGCAGAAACCAATCTTGCTCACGAGTTCTTCGGCGGTGAAACCGGGGATAGAGAGGGAACGATCTTTCGTTTGAAGTGAGGCCATGCCGCAAGGTTTCTGGCGCAGTCTGTAAGTCAATTTGGATCCATCGTTTTGACCGGGTAATTCTTCGTGCCCCGCAACCCGTCGAAAGGCAGGGGAAGGCCTTCCCTTTCGGCCCGTCTGCCTTTTCCCAAGCGGGAAGCCCTCGCCCCCGGGCGTCAGCCGTCTCGGCGGGCCATCCCCTAACCACGATCGCTCGTTTCGCCCCCGCCCGGAAACGCGCCCGCAAACCCCGGTTTATAAAGCATTAATTCACCCAAGGCCGGTTCACCCTCGCCAGGTTTTCAGCCGCGCGGCCCCCACCACGCACACGCAGTCGCTGCCGTCGCCCGTGGGCAACCACGACAAATCGAGCGCAGCAAACTCCCGGTCCATCGCCGCGCGCAGTCCGCCCACCTCAATCAACACGATCCCATGCGGTTGCAGCCGCGTGCGCGCTTGTCGGAGCAACGTGCGGATGATGTCGAGGCCGTCACCACCACCGTCGAGCGCCATGCGTGGCTCCTGCTTGAACTCCGCCGGCAACGCATCGCAATGCGCGCTGGGCTCATAGGGCGGGTTGCTCAAGATCACGTCATACTTCACCGCCGGCACCGCGTCGAACACGTCGCTCCGGTGCAACGTCACGCGCTTCCCGAGCCGGTGCGCTTTGACGTTGATCGCCGCCACCTCGAGCGCTGCCGGCGAGAGATCGACGGCGTCCACCGCCGCCTTCGGAAAATGCTTCGCCAACAAAATAGCGAGGCAACCCGAACCCGTGCAGACATCGACGACCCGGGTGACTTTCTTCGGATCGGGCAGCCACCCGTCGAGCTGCTCGGGGATGATTTCCAAAAAATACGAGCGCGGGATAATCACGCGTTCATCCACGTAGAAGCGATGTTCGCCCAGCCACGCCTCGCGCGTGAGATACGCCGCCGGCACGTGCTCGACCAACCGTCGCCGAAACACCGCCGTCACCGCGCTGTGCTCCGCCGCCGTGAGTTTTTTCTTCAGCACGCTTTCATTGCTGTCGAGCGGCAGATCGAGCGTGCGCAGGAGCAGATAGAGCGCCTCGTCATGGGCGCTCGCCGCCACTTGCCCCAGCGTCGCCCCGGCCTTCGCGTAAAGCTTCTCCGCGCCGCGCAGCCAGTCGCCCAAAGTCACCCAACGGGCCGCACCGGCCAGCAGATCGCGGGGCTTCATCCGGCAACCAGCTGAAACAGCATCGCAAACGGCCAGCTCACGATCGCCATGATCATGCCGAGCAGTTGCCGGATCGGCGGGATGTTGATCGCGATCAGCAACACGATCATGCTCCAACGCGAGATGTTGTAGAACATTTCCTCGCTCATGCCGACCGCGTGCCGCATCAGCACGCCGCCGTCGAGCGGCGGCAAGGGGATCAAATTAAACACCGCGAGCGCCACATTGAGCGTGAGCACCAGCTGGACGAGCTCCAGCGCCCGGGGCTCAAAGCGAAACACGATTCCGCCGATCACCGCAGCCAACAGCGCCAGCGCGAGATTCGACATCGGACCCGCCAACGTCGTGATGACATCGCCGCGCTTCCGGTCGGCAAAGTTGGACGGATTGATCATGACCGGCTTGCCCCACCCGAAAAGAAACCCGCCCGGAATCACAAAAATACACACCAACGGAAAAATCACGGAGCCAAACAAATCCATGTGCGCGATCGGGTTCAACGTCACCCGGCCATCCCGCCGCGGCGTGTCATCGCCGAGCCGGTCCGCCGTGAAAGCGTGGGCCCATTCGTGGATGCACAGGCTCACGATGAGCACGATATAAAACATGAGTCCCTCGCGTAGCGCCGCGAGGCTGAAGCCGGTATCCATATCCGGTTACTTTTTCTCGGTCTCGGCCGGCGGCGCAATCAGCTTTTGTTTCTGCCCCTGCAGCTCCGGCTCCGTCACCGTCGCGAGCAACAAATTCGCCCGATCCGGTTTCGCCTGCTTGAGCAAGACGTTGGCTGCGTGCAACCGCAGCGTCTGCCGCTCCAGACCGGTCTCCGCTTTTTCCTCCAGCGCCGCCCAAACCGCGAGCGCTTCATCCCACTGCGGCTCCGCCAAATCATAAAACGACTCGCCGTAACGGTAACCAAACTCGAAGCGATCCGGCGCCAGCTCCGCCGCGGTCTTGAACGCTCCGTGCATCGCTTGGTCGAGCGCCGGCCGCGTCCACTCGCCGCTCTTGAGAAACTCATCCCGCGCCTCGTGCAGCAACGTGCCGACTTGGTAATGATAGAGCGGCTCCTTGGGCATCAGCTTGATCGCCGCCATGAAATACGGGAACGCATCGAGCGGCCGGCCGTCCTCGGCGAGCAGATTGCCGATCTGGTTTTTGACGAGCGGGATATTAGGATCGAGCTGGTTCGACTTCAGCAGCATCGCCGCCGCCTGCTTCCGCATATCGACCTTGCGCAGCAAATAGCCGTAGGAGGCGTAGGCTTCGGCGTGGTTGGGGTTGTCTTGGAGAAACCGTTCGTAGCTGTGGCTGAGTCGCTGGAGCTGCACGCGAAACGACTCTTCGTCGAGCTTGTCGCCCTGCTTCACCGCGTCTTCGAAGAGCTCGCGCTGGCTTTCCGTGATCTGGCGGAGCGTGCGCTGGGCAAGCGTTTCGCTTTCCGCCGCGGGGAGCGAAAGCGCCAGGACCAGACCGAGAACGAGGGAGAAACGTTTCATGCGAGAATTTTTGCGACCAGTTCAACCGGTCAAAGTGCCGCCGTAAACGTTCATCCGCTCGCCGCGCACAACACGGATGTAACCGGAAGCGACGTCAGTGATTGCAGCAGCATGGGCGTCCCGCCCATCGCTTCGGAAACGGCCGGGCGCGACGCCCGTGCCACTCGAGCAGCGCACGCCATGACTACACCCCCAGTTACACCCGCCCCTTTCGCGCACCCTTGTTCTCCGCATCCAACCGGTCGGCTTGAGTTTCCACCACGCGCCGATGCCGTGGACCCACTCCACCGTGTCGCCGCCTCTTCGGCTTGCGCTAGCCGCTCTGGCGTTGCTCGCCTGCGCCGGCTGCCAACACGCGCCGCAACCCGCCCTACCTGAAACCTCGCGCCGCTCACAGACCGGCGAGCGTTCACCCCTTAGTCATGACTTCCCCTTCGGCCCTATCCGGGCCAATCCGAATTCTATCTCATCCCATCCGCCCCGGCCCGGCGGTGGACAACCGACCGGCCCTATTAGTAATCATAAAACTCTTTCCCGCCCCCGCGTCCCGTGAACGACCCGATCAAGATCAACTGGTATCGCTCTCCGGTCGACCGCGCCGTCATGAGCGACCTCATGCGGACGAGCGACCTACGCGGCTTTCTCCAGGTCATTCCGCAACTCGCTCTTTTCGCCGCCACCGGCGCTCTCGCCTACGCCGCGTACCTGCACGTTTCCGCCGCCAACTGGCCTTGGGCCGTGCCGCTCCTGCTTGGCGCGCTCTTCGTCCACGGCACGTTCTCCAGCTTCCTCGGCTCCGTCGGCCCGGTCCACGAACTCTGCCACAAAACTCCGTTTCGCTCCAAGGGGCTCAACGAGTTCTTCCTGAAAATTTTCTCCTTCTTAAGCTGGAGCGACTACATCGGCTTCCGACCCAGCCACGTCAAACACCACCAAGTCACCGTCCACACCGACCACGACGGCGAAGTCGTGCTCCCGCGCAAACTCAACCTCGGCTTCGTCTCGTTCTACCTCGGCCTGCTCACCGTCCGCCCCAGCCTCGTTGCCCGCCGCATTTGGGCCCTCGTCGCAGCCACGCGGGGCCGGATCGTCGATGGTGAGATCAACGGCTCTTGGCTCCAACGCGTGCTCCCCGAGACCAACGCCGCCCTCCGCGCGGAACACCGCCGCTGGGCCTGGGCTGTCCCCCTCGGCCAGGCTGCGCTCGCCGCCGCGTTCATCGCCACCGGCCACCCGTTTCTGATCATAATCGTAAACTGCGGCTCGTTCTACTGCTTCTGGTTCGCCGCCCTCTGCGGCATCCCGCAGCACATCGGCCTCTCGCCCAATGTCCCCGATTTTCGCCTGTGTTGCCGCACCTATACCTGCGGCCGGTTCATCGGCTTTCTCTACTGGAACATGAACTACCACGTCGAACACCACATGTTCCCTGCGGTGCCGTTCTACAACCTGCCCAAACTCCGCGCCGCCCTCGCCGCCGATCTCCCGCCCGCGACCCACGGCCTCGTCGCCACCTGGCGCGAGATCCTCCCCATCCTCCGCCGCCAGGACACCGACCCCACCTACGCGTTTATCCCGGTCCTCCCCGCTTCGGCCAAGTCTCCCGCGTAATATGCCTACGCCGCCTGCGCCCACCGTCTCCCCGTTATGTACCAAAGGCGTTTGTCATCTAATAGATGACAATCCAATCGGGCCGCTTCCCTTCAAAATCCTCACGAACTAGCCTTGGCCCGTTGGCGTATTTGCACCGGCCACTTCCCTCCTTTTATGCCCGCTTTTCCCGACTCCCTCCGCCTCGAGCTCCGCGCCCTCCTCGGCGCCGACAATCTCGTCGAATCCGGCGACACGCTCGAGATGCTCTCCAAAGATTACTACTGGTATTCCCCCGCCCTCCGGCCGCTGCTCGACGCCAAGCGCGCCGATATCGTGGCCAAGCCCGGCACCGTCGACGAACTCCGCTCCCTCCTCGCCGCATGTTTCACGGCCGGCGTCGCCGTCACCCCGCGCGGGGGCGGCACCGGTAACTACGGCCAATGCATGCCCATCCACGGCGGGGTCGTGGTGGACTGCTCGCGTCTCGACCGCATCCACTCCGTCGAAGGCGGCGTCGTGCGCGCCGAGCCCGGCGCCCGCCTCATCACCATCGAGACGCTCGCCCGCCCCGCCGGCTGGGAGCTGCGTTGCTATCCTTCGACTTGGGTCAAGGCCACCCTCGGCGGTTTCTTCGGGGGCGGTGCCGGCGGGATCGGCGGCGTGCGGTGGGGCGGCATCGCCTCCGGTGACACCGTAAAATCCATCACCATCCTCACCTGCGAAGCCGCACCCCGCACGCTCCGCTTCGAGGGCGCCGAGGCCATGGTTGCCCTCCGCACGTTCGGCACCACCGGCGTCATGATCGAGATCGAGATGCGCCTCGCCCCGAAGATCGACTACGACCAACTCGCGTTCAGCTCGCCCGATTGGGACAAACTGCTCGCGTGGACCGACGCCGCCATGCGCAACGGCACCTGGCGCAAACGCGTCGCCACCCAGTTCCAGTGGCCCATCCCGTCTTATTTTAAACCCATCAAGAAATACATCCGTGACGGCGAGCACGTCAGCTTCCTCATGCCCGACCGCGCCCAGACCGCCGAGATGGTCGCCTCCGCCGAGGCCGCCGGCCTCACTGTCACTTACAACCGCGAGCTCCTCGATCCGCCAAAGCCGCCCTACCTTTCCGACTTCACCTACAACCACACCACGCTCTGGGCGATGAAGACCGATCCCGCGATCACCTACGTGCAGACCGGCTTCACCGACGATTTCAAGACCCAGATCGCCACACTCATGGCGCGTTACCCCGGCGAGGTGCTCATCCACCTCGAATGGGGCGCCCGTGACCCCGCCCGCGCCGTCGGCCCCAACGCCTCGCCCGATGCCATCGGCGTCGGCGGCATCCCGCTCATCCGCTACACGACCGCCGAGCGCTTCGACGAAATTGTCGCCCATATGCGGAGTATGGGTATGCACGTGGGCAACACCCACACCTACCACCTCACCGCCACGACCCCCGAAGGCACGCTCGCCCGCCACGCCTTAAAACACGCCGTCGATCCCCGCGGCCTGATGAACCCCGGCAAGATGCACACGTTCCCTCTGAATCCTTTCGCCACCGCCTGACTAGCAACCGCGCCCTCCAACGCCCTCTTCTTCACTCGTCTTTCCCCATGAGCAAGACCCCCGTCAGCAGTTTTGGCATCGGCCATCAGATGAAAATCTATTGGGACGGACGCGACCAAGGTCCGCCCGCCTTGCCGGTCACCATCGAAAAACTCCGCGAACTCGCCCGCGCCGCCCTCCCGCCGGCGGCCTTCGCCTACATCGGCGGCGCCGGTCTCGAAGAAACGATGGCCGCCAACCGTTCCGATTTCGGCGCATGGCGCATCGTGCCCCGGATGCTCACCGATCTCTCGACGCGTTCCCTCGCCTCGACGATCCACGGCCAAGCCTCCTCCGCCCCCGTCATGATCGCGCCCATCGGCCTCCATGAGCTCTATCACCCCGAAGGCGAACTCCCGGCCGCCCGCGCCGCCGCCGCCCGAAAAATTCCTTTCACCCTCAGTTGCCAATCCTCGCGCACGATCGAAGACGTCGCCGCCGCGATGGGCGATGCCCCGCGTTTTTTTCAACTCTACTGGAGCCGCGACCGCGACCTTACCCGCAGCTTCATCCGCCGCGCGGAAGCCGCCGGCTTTTCCGCGCTCGTCGTCACCCTCGACACCCGCCTGCTCGGTTGGCGCCCCCACGACCTCGACCTCGGACACAACCCGTTTCTCCTCGGCAAGGGCCAGGCCAACTACACGAGCGACCCGGTCTTCCGGGCAGCCCTCGCGCGCCCGCCCGAAGAAGACCGTCTCGCCGCCACCAAACATTTTCTCACCGTCTTCAACGACCTCGCCATCACCTGGGACGACCTCGCGTGGCTCCGCGCGCAGACGAAGCTGCCCATCACCCTGAAGGGCATTCTCCACCCCGACGACGCGCGCCGGGCCCTCGCCTGCGGCATGCAAGGCCTGATCGTCTCCAACCACGGCGGCCGCCAAGTCGACGGCAGCATTTCCGCCATCGCCGCGCTCCCCGCCATCGTCGAAGCCGTGGGCGGACAACTCGAAATCGGCCTCGACAGTGGTATCCGCTCCGGCGCCGACGCCGTGAAAGCTCTCGCGTTGGGCGCGAACTACATCGGCTTAGGGCGTCCCTGCGTCTACGGCCTCGCCGCCGGCGGCGAAACGGGCGTCGGCTGGGTCATCGACAACTTCACCACCGAGCTCGACCTCACGATGACGCTCTCCGGCTGCACGTCCCCCGCGCACCTGAAACGCGACCTGCTCGTGCGGGCGTAGCCGGCTCGCCGCGACAGGGTAAAGCCACGTTTCGACGGCAACCGACTTTGGTCCAAGCCGGCCAAACCGCCCCGACCGTGCGCAGGAAAATTTCTGCGCAGCCTCAGCCAAAGGGCACGGGCGCTTTTTGCGGTCGCCCTCGCGCTGCCCTTGGCGCTCGTGGGACTCGCCCGGCTCCGGGCCCGATCCTTTCAACCCGGCGCGGTCAAACATGCCGCTTATGAGTAAGGGCTCGAAGCGCGGGTTGCCCAAATTCCCCAAAATCGTGCTCGTCGAAGGCGAGTGGATCGACGGCGTCACCACCCGCGCCCGCTCCGGCCGGGCCGCGGTTTCCTGACCGCCACGTTTGGACGGCCAAAAAACGTCTGTCCGTCGTCCCGCGCGACCCGATGCTTGCCTCCTTTCGCGCCGGCCCCGACGCTTCGCCCGTGCGTCGCTCTCCTTTATCTTCCTCCCTCTTCGCCCTCCCGTTGCTCTGCCTCCCGTTGCTGCTCACGAGCTGCGTCTCCCCGCAGATCATCAGCAAAATCACGATCACCGGTGGAAAAGTGGTCCCCTTCACCTTCGGCTCCAAGGGCGCCGAACCCGGCCGCGCCAACGGCTACGAGGTCAAAACCGCCGTCTATCTGCCCTCCGAAGACGGCCAGGAAATCCGCTATCAATTCTCGTTCTCCGCCCCGGCCGGCGCGGCCCTCACGCGCGTGCAGGTCTCGGATGTCACCGAGGAAGCCGCGGCCGTTCCCCTCGTGAACGACGCCGCGCCGAAACTTGAGGCCGGCATCTGGAAGGGCACCTCCGAGCCCCAGCGCGCCGGAGATGAACACCTCGCGTGGGTCTACACGATCACGACTTCGATGCGCATCTACCACTTCGTGCTCACCGACACGGCGGGCAAGACCACCGAGATCTATCACGTCACCGCTTACCCGGATTTCGTGAAATCCCTCACGCGCAAAAAGTGGGGCGCCAACTACTGACCAGCCTCTTCCCCGCACCGTCGGACCAGGCCGGCTACCGTCGATGAACCTTTCCGCCTACACCGAACTTTCCGCCCAACTGCCGTGGTTTTTCCCCGCGGCCGTCGCGGTCTTCGGGGCCATGGTCGGGAGTTTTCTCAACGTGGTCATTTACCGCGTGCCGGCGGAGAAATCCATCGTCACCCCCGGCTCGCATTGCGGCTGCGGCCGGCCGATCGCCTGGCGCGACAACATCCCCGTGCTTTCGTGGCTGCTCCTGCGCGGCCGGGCCCGCTGCTGCGGCCGGCCGTTTTCATTCCGCTATCCTTTTGTCGAACTGCTCACCGCCGGGCTTTTTCTCGCGTGCTGGCTGACGTTTCCTCCCGCGGTCGCGGCCGTGGGCTGGGTGTTTGTCGCGTGTTTGGTCTGCGCCACGTTCATCGATCTCGATCACATGATCATCCCCGATGTGTTCACCCTTGGGCTCGGCGTTTTCGGGGTGCTGCTCTCGTTGCTGGTGCCGGCGCTTCACGGCCAACAAAACGAATTCTTCGCCCTCGCCAGTCTGCGCTCGGCCACCGTCTCGCTTCAGGGCCTGCTGGTCGGCTCGGGGCTCGTGCTCTGGATCGCGCTGCTGGCGGAGTTTGTTTTCAAGAAAGAGGCGATGGGCTTCGGCGACGTAAAATTCGTGGGCGCCATCGGGGCGTTCACCGGCTGGCAGGGAGCGGTGACGTCGGTGTTCGGCGGCGCGGTCGTCGGCACGCTGTGGTTCATCATCGCCCTCATTTGGCAAAAAATCGCCGGCCGGTCCCCGGCCCCGGCCGCGCTGAAATCAGAAACGCCGGAGGGCGAACCCGCCGCGCTCGGCTTTGGCGTGCAAGTGCCGTTCGGTCCGATGCTGGCCATCGCCGCCGTGCTCTATTTTCTGGTTTTCCGGGACTTCGTTGACGCGTGGTTCGCCCAATTCGGCGAGCTGTTCTAAAGCCTGAATTTGACCGGACCTGTAGGCCCGACCGTGGGTCGGGCTGGTCTTCCCAACCGACCAACGGTCGGTTCTACAGCCGGATGGCGTCTCGCATGCGGGAGACCCACCTCGAAGCAGAGCGCGAAGCGGTCTTAACCCACAAAAAAGCCGGTGCGAAAATTGCACCGGCCGAGACCTTAAAGCAGAAGCGCCGCTCAGGGCAGCGCGCGGATCATGAGATCCTTGAAATACGTTATGCTCTTCGGGTCGTGGCCTTGGATCGCGATGGTGCCTGAGCTGAGCTTGCGGCCGTTCATGTTCTTCAGCGTCTTCGACGGATCCCAGTCGGCGGGTTCGGTCCAGTCGACCGTCGTTTTGCCGTCGATCTGGATGATGATCCGCTTGCCCTCGACCTTGATGTAATAGTCGAACCACACGTCGTCGGTGTTCGGAGCCACGTTCAACACGTCCTGCACCGCATAAAGGCCGCCCGTTTTTTTGACGTCTTTATGCGTGGCGTTCACCTGGCACTCGTAGCCCTTGCTCGGCCAACCCTTGGGCTCAAACGCCGTGTGAAAATAAATTCCGGCATTGGAACCCGGCGTGGTTTTCACCTTGGCCTTGAACTCGAAATTCTTGAACGACGCCGCGCCGTCCGCCCCATAAAAGAGGTGGGCGCGTCCGCCGCCGTCGACCTTGAGCACGCCGTCCTCGACCTTGAACACATTGGGGGTTTCGTCGTTGGCCTTCCAACCGGTGAGATCCTTGCCGTTGAACATCGTCGTCCAAGCGGAGGTTTTGTCGGCGGCCTGGAGGGCCGCGAAACTGAGCGCGAGCGCGGGGAGCAAGAAAGCAAATCGTGTTTTCATCGGGCCTGATGCTTTGCGCCCGAACCGCCCCGTGTCGAGTGCCGAGGCGTTGGGTCAGGAAACCGGCGCGAGCGTCTCCGCCACCGGAGTCCGATACGCCTTCACCGCCGGCACCGCGCCGCCCAGCGCGCACAGGGCCGTCATCGCCAGCGGACAAATCCACAGCACCGCATGGCTCTCGGTCACATCGAGCACGACGCCCGTCTGCGCGCGGATCACCCCGGCTACCAGCGTCAGCAGACCAAAATAAATCGCGAATCCGACCGCAGCCCCGAGCGCGCCGATGCCCGCGGCTTCCGCCACCACCGCACCGAAAATCGTCCTGCGCCGGGCGCCGAGCGCGCGCAAAATCGCGAGGTCGCGCTGCCGCGCGCTCATCGAATTGTAAATGCTAGCGAGCACCGAGCCCGCCGCGACCAATGCCACCAGATACGCCACCAGCGCGAGCACGCGGTCGAACCACGAAATCTTCCCGAAAAAATCCGCCATGATCGCGCCCACCGGATAGGCGAAGGTCATCCGGTTGCCTTGTTTGTTGATCATCAGGTCAAGCATCACGCCCGCGGAGGCCGCCCGCAGTTGGATCAGCACCGCGCTCACATCGGTCGCGGCCTTCGGATCATGGCCGCTCATCGTCTGCACCCCCTTGATCGGCACCCAAATCACTTTGTCGGCCGGCGTATTTGTCGGGGTCAGAATTCCCGTCACCGTGAACACTTCCTCGTGCAGCGCCTTTTCGTCGAAGGTGAGTCCATGAAACGGTTGGAACGTGGAGCCCACCTTCAGCCCGAGCCGCTCCGCCGCGAAGCTGCCGACCACCGCCTCCCGCGCGGCCTCACCGAAAACTTTCCCACCCGGCGCCACCGCATATTTCTTCCCCGGCGCATACTCCACGTTCGTCAACAGCTGCGGCACCGTGCCCACGATCCGGTAGCCGCGCAGGTTGTCGCCCACCGCAATCGGGATCGCCGTCTTCACCGCCGGGTGTTTTCGGATCAGCTCGTAGTCGCTCGCCGCCAGATTGCCCGGCGAGGCCTCCAGATGAAAAATGCCGTTGAGCACCAGTTGCAGCTTCGAACCCCGCGCGCCCAACACCGCATCGAACGCCGTCGAGGTCGAAACGAACGCCGCCTGCGCCTGCGTCTTCACCACCCACACCGTCATCAACAACCCGCACGCGAGCGCGATGCTGCCGGCCGTGATCAACGTCGAAAGCGCGTGCTGCCGCAGGGAACGGTAAACGATGAGCGGCAGCGTCACGACCCGCCCTCCTTGCCGTCGGCCGGCACCGCACCGGGACCACGCCGCGCCGCCGCGTTGATCACCGCGAAATCCTGCATGCCCTCAAACTGCGCGAGCACGCCGTCGTCGTGGCTCACGAGGAGCAACGCCGCGCCGTTCTCCCGGCACACTTCGCGGATCAGCGCCAACGCCTCACGCGCACTCGTCCGGTCCAGGTTTCCCGTCGGCTCGTCGGCCAGCACGAGCTTGGGCCGGTTCGCCAACGCCCGCGCCACCGCGACGCGCTGTTGTTGCCCAGTGGAAAGCTGTCGGGGGAAATGGCCGAGCCGGTGCTCCAGCCCCACGCGCCGCAGCAGCTCCACCGCGTGCTCCCGATCCACGCCGCGCGGACCAAAGCTCATGCCGAGCAGCACGTTTTCCAACACCGTGTAGCCTTGGAGCAGGTTAAAAGTCTGGAAAATATAACCGATCTTGTCCGCCCGCAGCCGGTCGCGCTTCGCCTCGGGCAACGCTGCCAGATCGATCCCGTCGAGCTCCACGCGCCCGCCGTCGGCCGCCAGAATTCCCGCGATCAGATTCAAAAACGTCGTCTTGCCCGAGCCGCTTTCCCCGCGCAACGCCCGCTGCTCTCCCGCGGCGAGCTCGAACCGCCCCACGCGCACGATCTCCGCCCGCCCACCTTCCGGGCTGACAAAGGACTTCGTGAGATCGGCAACCGACAGCATCGCGTCACCCTGCCAAGCCGGGGTCTCTTGCCAAACCTTTCATCGCAGAATTCCGCGTTCCGATTTCCAGCCGATCAAGCATAGGAGCACGCCCCGAGCGACCCGGTCGTCTCGTCCGTAAACGAGCGGGCATCTTGCCCACTCGTTTCCTCACCCATGGGCGGGACGACGATGCCAAGACGAACCCTGGCATCATCCCGCCTCACGCCCCCGCTCCGCTCATTCCGCCTGCTTCTTTGGCCGGGGCCGGCGCGCGCCGCCCTTCTTTTCGCCCGCTCCCGCCTCGTCGCCTTCGGCCCCTGCTCCGGCGGTAAATTTCGAGGCCTTCGCGTTGACCCAAAGTTCATCCTTCGCGTTTTTGTTCAGCCAGAAAATCTCCCCGGCATGTTCGACGAAGACCGGTTTTTTCCGCGCCTTCTCCGGCACTTTCAGCCCGGCGCCAAGCAACGCCGCGAGCAAATCATCCGGCGATTTTTTGAGGTCGTCGGCGACGCGGTCGAGCTTCCCCGCAAAGCCTCCGGTCTTGGTCTCTTTCAACAGCAGCCGCACGCCGCTCAAAACGTTCTCCGGCGCGGGTGGCGGCGGAATCGCGGCGACCGGCGCCATGATCTCCGGGGTCGGTGCCGGCTGGGCGGGCACAACTGCCTCGGTCGACGGCACGGTCGGAGCCGCCGCCGAAACCGGCACGTCGCCCGGACCCTTCTCCCGTCCGTTGATCCATACGCCGCCGTTCGAATCCCGGTTCAACCACCACACGTAGTCGCCGATTTCGACGTTCAACGGCTCGCCGGTCGTTCCCGGCTCGAGCACGAGCCCGAGGGCCAAAAATCCCGCCATCAAATCCGCCTCGGAGCACCGCAGCCCGCGCGCCAAAAACGGCACGCTGCCCGAACCGCCCGGCCCGCGCCGATTTCGCCGCATCAAGGGGCGTACCCGATCCAGCAACTCCGGCCCCGCCACCGGCGGCACCCCGGCCACTGCCGGCGCGCTTTCCGGCGCAGGCACCGTCGGCGCATCCGACGCAACCACCACCGGCGCCTTGGCCTGCTCCCGCGGACGCGGCACAAACACCGGAGCGTCCGCCCGGCGTGCCGGCGCGTCGGCCATTTCACCACCGCTCGAGGTCGGCGGTGTCGGCGCCGCACTGGGCGCACTCGCCGGCACTTCGCCTTCCGGCGTGGCAAACGGCGTGGCCTTTACCGTACGAAACACCGGACGCGGTTTCTCCTTGGTGTTGATCCAAAGCTCTCCGCGGCGATTCAGGTTCACCCAAAAGAGATCACCGTCGAATTCCACGTAGACCACCGGTGCATCTTCGTCGTCGGGCACCACGAGTCCGCATTCTTTGAGCGCCCCGATCACGTCGGCATCGCTGAAATCCCATTTCTTGGCGAGGTAGTCCACGCCGACCGACATACCGGGTCCGCGCTGATTGCGGCGCATGTGGGGCTTCATCGCATCGAAGAACGACGGCAACTCGTCCTCTTCGCCTATCTTGTCCCACTCGTCCTTCGCCTGCTCCTCCTCCTGTGCCTCCGGATCGTTGTCCCGCTCGGTGTCCCGCGGTTTGCGGAACCCGTCCTCGGGCGCGGCTTTCTCCGCCAACGCCGCATCGGCCTTTTCCTCGGCGCCGGCCGAGTAAGCGCCGGTGCCGGCGGCGCTCTTGAACTTCGATTCGAACTCCGCGCGGATTTTGTCCGCCTCGGCCTTGGCCGCGGCGGCGACCGCGTCCTGCAACGTCCAATCCCGCTGCGTCGTGCGCCGGGCGAGGCCGTTAAAGGCCAGGATATTGTCCGGCTGCATTTGGAAAGAGACGATCTCCCAGTCCTCTTTGCCCAGATCGTTCAGAAACTTTTCCATGAGCGCCGGCGAAGCGAATCCGCCCCGGCCGCTCGTGATCATCTTGTATTCCCAGAGTGACATAAAATTTTTTGCTTTAAACGCGAAGCGCCATGAATCCCAAAGCGCACGCCGGTTGCCGAGCCAAATCGCGCCGCGGACCCCGCCTCACTTCGTCACCGCCGCCAAAAAATGCTCCAGCGCATACCCCGCGAGCTGACCGCCCGGCCCCGCGTGGTTGAACTCAAAAGCGTGCGTCGCCCACGGCAGCTCCAGATACATCTGCGGCACCCGCGCCGCCGCGAGCCGCGCCGTCAGCCGCACGCTGTGCCGATACCACACCAGCGTGTCGATCGTCCCGTGCACCAGCAGCGTCGGCGGCGAGCCCGCCTTCACTTTCTGATGCCCGCTCGCGCTCTCGTAGTTCGCCTTCGCTGCGGCCGGCGGCCCGCCCAGATACTGCCGCATCAGGTTCGGTGATTTTAAAATATCGTCCTCCACCGCGTAGGTGTAGGCGAAAAACATATCGTGCGGCGCATAGAACGACACCACTCCCCGGATCGCTGGGTCGTTCGCCCCGTAACCCACCGCCGACGCGATCTGCCCGCCCGCGCTGCGGCCAAACAACACCAGCCGCGTCCCGTCCACGCCCAACTCCACCGCGTGCGCTTTCAAATACGCCAGCGCTGCCAACGTATCCTCCCGTTGCGCCGGCCAGATGAATTTCGGCGCCAGCCGGTAATCGATCGCGGCCACCGCGTAGCCCAATCGCGCCAGCCCGTGGTTGAACCCCGCCAACTGCTCGCGGTCCCCGCTGTCCCAGCCACCGCCGTGAATCATCACGATGCACGGCGCCGCCGTGCCCGGAGTTCCCCGGCCTGTCGCCCGGTAAAGATCCAACTTCAAACCCGGCGCAAACTCCCGCGTCTCTACCGCCACCGGAGCCGGCGCCGATTCAAACCATCCCCCGACGGAGAACGCCGCCCGTGGCGAAGCCACCCCGCCGAACGCCGCCTCGAGTCGCTGCGGCAACGTCCGCCCGATTCGCGCCGCCTCCCACGTCGGCTTCAGCAAGAGCACCGCCGCACCCACACTCAGTACGGCCGTGCTCCACGCGAGCCCCGCATGTCCGGCGCGCAGTGCCCACGCTGCGCCACCCAGCGCCAACGCCACCAGCGCCAGCCAGTGCCCAAACTCTCCCGCCACCAACGCCAGCTTCCAGTTCAGCCAGTCCGGCGAACGCAGCACGGTAAGCAGGCCGGCCGCCGCAAAAACTCCGACCGACAAAAACAAAAATCCACGGATCATCCCCATATCTACGCCGACTGGCCCCAAAAAGTCGCCCGTGGCGAAAAAATTCCCCGCCTCTTTGTTTTTCCAGCCTCTCCCTGTTCTCCCCCAGCTTTCCCGTCCTGCGCTTTTTCATTCCCCGCGCCGCACCCGCGCCCCAACCTCCGCGCTCACCACCCATGCGCCGACTCGACCAACTCCTCGCCAACCTCGGTTACTGCTCCCGCAGTGAAGCCCGCGATTGGATCGACTCCGGTGCCGTCACCGTGCGCGGCGAGCCCGCCGACGGCCCCTCCCAAAAAGCCCACGCCGCCGATGTCCGCGTCGAAGGCGAACCGCTCGACCACCCCGACGGCCTCATTCTCCTCCTCCATAAACCCCTCGGCCTCGTCTGCTCTCACGAACTCCGCGAGGGCCCCAACGTGTACAGCCTGCTGCCGCCGCGTTGGCAGCGCCGCAATCCCGTCATCACCAGCATCGGCCGCCTCGATAAAGACACCTCCGGCCTCATTTTACTCACCGACCAAAGCGCGCTCGTCCACCGCCTCACGTCGCCCAAGCACAAGGTTCCGAAAATCTACCGCGCCACCCTCGCCGCGGCCATTCCGCCCGCCCGCGTCGCCGAGATCACCGCGCTCTTCGCCGCCGGCACGCTCGTTCTGCCCGACGAGAAAACGCCCTGCGCCCCCGCCGGCCTGAACATGATTTCTCCGCGCGAAGCCGAGCTCACGCTCACCGAGGGGCGCTACCACCAGGTCCGCCGCATGTTCGCCTGCGCCGGCTACGAGGTCGTCGCCCTCCACCGCTCCCGCTTCGGAGACCTCGACCTGGGCGACCTCAAGCCGGGCACGTGGCGCGAGCTCCCGCTCGATTTTTTCAACCTTCCCGCCGTCCCATCCGCCGGCGCCACTCCGCCCGCCTAGGCCGTGGGCTTGCAGCGCGCCGACCGCCTGTCATGCGTCTCTCCCACATGGAAAACCTTCCCCTTACCGGCGCGCAAAAATCCAAACTGCGCGGCCTCGGCCAAAAACTCGACGCCACCCTCAAGGTCGGCAAAGAAGGCCTCACGCCCACGTTCATCACCGAGCTGAGTCGCGCCCTCCGCGGCCACGATCTCATCAAGCTCCGCTTCGTCGGCGAGTCGGACCGCACCGCCCGCGCCGCGCTCACGACCGAGATCGAGGCCGCCGGCCATTGCACCTGCGTCGGCGCCGTCGGCGCCACCGCACTTTTCTACAAGTCCGCCGGCGATCCCTCCAAGTCCTCGCTGCCCGTTGCCTGATTTTGATCCGGCGGCCGGCCGCGCCTATTCGCGGGCTTCCGTCTGCCGCAAGATCTGACTCACCGCCTGTGGAGTGAGGCCGAGCAGCCGCGCCGCCTTACTCTGGTTCCCACCGGTCTTGCGCAAAGCCCCGCGCACGAGTTCCAGTTTCATGGCCCGCAGATAGTCCATCATCGAAAATCCCTCGCGCAACCGCGGCACCGCGGCGGTGAAAACATTGGCTAGGTTCACCGCCAACTCAAAGTCCAGGTCTTCGGGCTGGATCTCAGGTTCCTCCGCCGTGAGCACCGCGTGCTCTACCACCCTGCGCAGCTCGCTCACATTACTCGGCCAACGATGGCTCTCTAGCTTCGCCAGCGCCGCCGGAGAGAATCGCTTGGGGCGGGGCAGGGTGCGGTTCAAACGCTCCAATTCATCTTTCGCCAGTCGCAAGACATCGCCGGGTCGCTCCCGCAACGGCGGCAGCGTGATCAGCGCCGTCCGCAGCCGCCGCCAGATCTCAACCGGCAGATGACCGAGCCGCACTTCTTCCTCGAAATCGCGCTCGGTCGTCAAAATGAGCCGGACGTTTACCTTTACCGGGGTTCGCCCCCGCGCCCGAAAATAGTGGCCTTCGTCCACGGCCTTCAGGAGTCGCGCCAACAGCGGCGCGGGCAATTGCTGCGCTTTGATCAACACCAAGGTACCTCCGTCCGCCTGCCGCAGTTTACCGTCCCCGCCGTCACCTTCCTCGCCCAACAACACCGTTTCAAACAGATCGGCCGGCACCGTCGCGCAATTGAAAATGAGCAGGGGCCCGCTCGCGCGATTGCTGAACTGATGCACGAGCGACGCGAACAAGTGTTTCTGCGTGCCCGGTTCGCCTTTCACCAACAGCGGCGCGAGATGCCGGCTGAGGTTCACCGCCAGCTCCAGGATCGCCCGCGAGAAGTAATGCCTCGGCGTCGTGTGCGCCGCACCCTGCTGGTCCACGTCGTCCCAACGGTCTCGCCGCGTCGAGAGCAACGCCAGCGTCTCGGGCCGGAGCGCCGCCAGCGGTTCGCCCCAATCCAGTTCGCGCACAAACCGGGGCCCGGCGATGCCGTTGTGCACCGTGCGCCGGAAATTCAGCAACTTCGCCCCAAGCTCCCCGGCCACGGCCAAGAGCACCCAGCACGCATGAATCTCCGGCGTGCCCGAGATCAACGACACCGACCATTCGTCGTCGGGCCCGTCCCGCCGGATTCGCGCTAACACCACGCGCAGCTTCGCCAAAATCTCCGGATGATGCGCGGCGTCGGCTAGCTCCAGCCCGATCACTTGCACGCTCAGCTTCGGATGCAGCTCTTTTAGCGCCTGCCGCGTCCGCTCGCTGTGGTCAGCCCGATGTGGCCGCCCCAGCAAAATCACCCGGTCAAAGCTGCGCTCATCGAGCAGGGTCAAGATCGGGCCTTTGTGCCGGCCATCTTCATGCGGATCATGCGCGTAGGGATCGCGCAGTCCGACGAAGGTGATGAGGGTTTGCCGCGCCACCACCGTCTCTTTGCACCGAGCCCTAGCCGCTGCAACGCTCATTGCAGGTATCAATGAAATTTTAAGCCATTGGTTTTGCGCCCCCGGGTCCCGCCCAGTGCGCTTCGCCGCACTTTATGCCGACCTCCCCGGCCATGTCCGTCGTTTCGCGCCGAATTTTGGCGGCAGCCGTTTTGTTGTGGACGTTTGCTTTGCCGGCCCAGCCCATGCCCGCGCCCGCCGAGTTCCGCCTGTTGCTCGCCGGTCAGGCTCTCGTCAAACACGACCTCCGCGCCGAGCTGCCGAAGCAGATCCCGGGCATCCGCGCACTGCTGCAAGTCGACGCCCCGCACATCGTCTTCACCAACCTCGAAACTGCGATCCAAGGCAGCTTCGGCGGCGCCAACACCCGCAACACCGAGTTTTTCCACGCCACCGGTCCTGCCGTCGTCGACGGCTTGAAAGAATTTGGTTTCAACCTGTTTGCGACCGGCAACAACCACTCGTGGGATCTCGGGACCGCCGGCATCCTTTCCACCCTCGAAACCCTCGACCAGCGCGGCTTGGTCCACGCCGGCTCGGGTCGCAACTTGGGCGAAGCCGCCGCTCCCGCTTTTCTCAACACCCCGGCCGGTCGCGTCGCCCTCGTCGCGTTCGCCTCGGGCAAGGTCCGCACCGGCGGCGCCGCGCAGGCGATGCGCCCCGGCGTCAATGAGGTGCGTCTCGACGCCGAGAAACGTCTCTTCGAAGACGACGTCGCGCGGGTGATCGCCGCCATCAAGCTGGCCCGGGAGTTCGCCCCACACGTCATCGTCTACCAACACGACCACTACTGGGAGGAGGACCGCCGAATCACCCCCGATTGGAAAAAAGCCTTCGCCCGCGCCTGTCTCGACGCCGGCGGCACCGTCTTTGTTTCCCACGGCGTACCTCAGCTCCACGGCTTGGAGATCTACCGCGGGCGCCCGATCTTCTACGGACTCGGCAGCTTCATTTTCCACACCATCACCGCCCCTGGATTCTATCAGCCGGAGGTCTGGCAGTCCGTCCTCGCCGATCTGGTGTTCCGCGAAGGTCAACTGACCGCGCTGCGCATCCGCCCCGTGCTCCTCAACGAAATGGGCCAAACCGGACCCCGCTTCAACGCCACCCGCGGTGCGCCCCGCGCCGCCACCGGTGCCGACGCCCGCCGGGTCCTCACCGAGTTCGCCACGCTTTCGAAGGACTACGGCACCATCCTCCAGCTCGGCGACGGTTTCGCCACCGTGAACCTTCCTACGAATCCCTCCCCCACACCCAATTCACCATGATGACATCGATCCGCCCAGCCACGCTCCTCACCCTCATCACCTGCGGGCTGCTTCCTGCCGCCCTTTCCGCCCAATCACCCACCGCGCCCGCCGCGGCTCCCGCCGCCGCCACGGTCAAACTAGAAACCTTCAACGTCACCGGCACGTTTCTAAAACGCCTCGAACAGGAGAAAGCCCTGCCCGTCACCATCGTCAACGAGGCCGACCTTAAAGCCCGCGGCGTCGCTACCCCTGCCGAGCTCTTCGCCTCCATCCCTCAAGCCGGCCGTGTTCCGATTTCCGAGAGCCAGGCCTCCGGCGCAGACGCCCGCGGCGACATCGCCACCGTCAGCCTCCGCGGTCTCGGTTCAGGCAACACGCTCGTGCTCCTCAACGGCCGCCGCCTCGCCCCGCACCCGATCTCCATGCCCGAAGGCTCCCTCGGCGTCCCCAGCATGGCGACCAACATCAACACCCTGCCGGCCGCCGCCATCGAGCGCATCGAGGTCCTCCGCGACGGCGCCTCCGCCATCTACGGCACCGACGCCACCGCCGGCGTCGTCAATGTCATCCTCAAACGCAACTACGACGGCCTCGGCCTCGCCACCCGTTTCCTCACCACCGAGCAGGGCGGCGGCTCCGAATTGAACGCCTCGCTCTCCGGCGGCTTCGCCTTCAATGGCGGCCGCACCACGCTCGTGATGAATTACGACTTCTTCGACCGGCAGGAAATCCGTAGCTCGCAACGCGATTTTTCCCGCAGCGCCGATTTTCGCACCCGCGCCCCCGCCCCGTGGAACGGTTCCACCGCCGACAACACCGTCGATCTTCGCTCCGACCGCGGCTTCTTCGGCCGCTATCAACGCGGCACCGTCACCGCCGCCAACACCGTCACCGGCTCCCGCCCCGCCATTTTTAATGCCAACCAGATCGCGGCCAACGGCACCTTCTACTTCGTCCCCGCCAGCCCCACTGCTTCAACTCGCGTGCTGCAAGCGGCCGAGCCCAACCGCGCCCTCACCTCGCCCGTCGGAAACTATTATCTCAACGTAAACGATTTCCGTTACCTGCTCCCCGCCAGCCGCCGCCACAACCTCTACACCTCGCTCGACCACCGCTTCAACGACCGCCTCCAGCTCTTCTCCGACTTCACCTTCTACCGCGCCGATTCCCATAACCAGCGCGAGGCCTCCCGCATCGATTCGACGGCGGACAACAACATCTTCGTCTCCGCCGACAACCCCTACAACCCCTTCGGCTCGCGCTTCTGGAGCCCCACCGGCGCGCCCAACTCCGACGGCACCGCCCGCCTTACCGGCGCGGCTTCGCCGGTCGTCCTCACCCGCGTGACCCTCCCCGAATTCCGCCCCCGCCAAATCGACGTCCGCTCGGAAAACTACCGCGCTCTCGCCGGCCTGCGCGGCACGTTCTTCGACACGTGGAACTGGGAAACCGCCGCGGTCTACTCTCGCGCCGAAACCGTCGACCTCGAATCCAATGCCATCAAGGAAAGCCAGCTCCGCGACGCCGCCCAGCGCACCGACGCCACCGCCCTCAATCCGTTCATGACCACCTTCGCCGTCACCAACGGCGTGCTCACCACCAACGGCCAACCTTTCGTCAACCCCGAGTCCGTCATCGCCCCGCTGCGCGGCACGTTTTATCGCCGCGGCGAGACCACCCTCGGCAGTTGGGATTTCCGCGTCAACGGGACCCTCTTCGACCGCCTTCCCGCCGGCCCGCTCGGCCTCGCCGCCGGCACCGAATATCGCCGCGAGACCTACATCGATTTCCGTGACGCCGAGTCCGGTCGCGTCTCCTCCGCCGACACCCAACGCCTCGGTCTCCAAACCCGCCTGATCGGCGACAATAATTACATCCAGGTCAGCCCCTCCGACAACACCGACGCCAAGCGCAACCTCTCCGCGGTTTTTGCCGAGGTCGCCGTGCCGCTTTATCGCGACCGGGCCGGCGCCTTGCTCCAATCCGCCGAATTCTCCAGCGCCGTCCGCTTCGAACGTTATTCGGACTTCGGTAACACCACCAAACCCAAGTTCGGCCTCTCGGCGCGGCTCATCGATTGGGTCATGCTCCGCGGTTCTTACAATGAAGCTTTCCGCGCCCCCAACCTCGCCGTCCTCTTCGGCGGCAACGTCCAACGCAGCATCACCGGCATCAACGACGCTTATCGTTTCTCCGTCACCAACGCCTCAGACGACGGCACCACTGGCCGCCGCATCTCGCTCCGCGCCGGTAACAAGGCGCTCAAGCCCGAGGAGGCCAAAACCACGACGTTCGGCTTCGTCATCGAACCGCCCGCCCTCAAAGGCTTCTCGATCGGCTTCGACGTGTGGCAGATCCGTCAGACCGACGCCATCACTCGCCTCGACGCCGCCGACATCATCGCGCAGGACACCGCCCTGCTCCTCGCCGCCAACCGGACACAGGTCGGCAGCCCGATCGGCAACGTCAACCTGACCACCGCCGGCAGCCCCAACCTCATCCGCAACGCCGTAACCACCGCCGACACCGCCGCGTTCGCCGCCTACAACGCCACCCGTCCCCGCGATCAACAACGCGCCGCCGTCGGCTCCGTCCAGTCGATCTCCGAGTCCTACTTAAATGCCGCCCGCCGCAACCTCGCCGGCTTCGACTTCCTCGTCGGCTACCGCACGCCCAAGACTTCCCTCGGCACCCTGCGCGCCACCGTCGAAGCCGCTTATCTCCGCCAGTTCGAAGAACAGCTCGCCGCCAATGGCCCATTCACGGACTACGGTTGGCGCGACGGCAACACCCGCTGGAAAGGCTCCGCCGGCCTGCAATGGAAACGCGACGATTGGACCGCCAGCTGGGTCTCCGATTACACCGGCCGCACCCAAGACAGTTTCCTCCGCACCACGGTCGCCGCCAGCCCCGACATCTCGGCCAACGGCTTCCTCATCGTGAAAGATTCCTGGCTCAGCAAGGCCAGCATCGCCCGCGAGTTCACCGGGAAAAACTGGCTCGGTGGCACCACCGTGCGCGTCGGCGTGAACAACGTCTTCAACACCGAACCGCCCTTCGGCCTCGGCGCCGCGTCCGACACCGACGGCTACCTCCGCGGCTTCGGCGACCCACGCGGCCGCGCCTATTACCTCGAAGTGAGCCGGAAGTTTTAAACCTCCGCGCTCCCGTCGCATGGCCTCGCCCGATCCAGCGCCGCCCTTCGTCCTGCATCCACCGGTCGGCGACGAGGCTCCGGTCCTGTTCGATTCTCCACACAGCGGTTTCGACTGGCCGGCGGATTTTCAACCGTCCGCGGCGCGGGACGCGATTCTCACGACGTGCGACCGCTTCGTCGACGAACTCTGGGCCGATGTCCCGGCCGCCGGCGGCACGTTACTCGCCGCCACCTTTCCCCGCGCCTACATCGATACCAACCGCGCGGAGCAGGATCTCGATCCGGCCGTCCTCGCCGCGCCTTGGCCCCAGCCGTTATCCCCCAGCGACTACAGCCGCCGCGGCATGGGCCTCATCCGCCGTCTCGCGCTGCCCGGCGTGCCCATGGAGACTGCCCCGCTTTCCGTCGCCGCCGTTGAACATCGTCTGGCCGTCTATTATCGGCCTTACCGCGGCGCGCTCGTTGCCGCGCTCGACGGGTTGCATCGGCGCCACGGCCTCGTCTACCACCTCAACTGCCACTCGATGAAATCGCGCGGCACCGCGATGAATATCGATGCCGACCAACTCCGCCCCGACATCGTCGTGAGCGACCGCCTCGGCACCACCGCTGCGCCGCTCGCGACCCAGTGGCTCGCCGCCCGTTTCCGCGCGGCCGGTTTCAGCGTCAAAATCAACGAACCCTACCGCGGCGGCGACCTCATCGCCACCACCGGCGCTCCAGCCCGCGGCCGGCACAGTATCCAGATCGAAATCAACCGGGCGCTCTACCTCGACGAATCCACCTACGCCCGGCGGCCGGACTTCGCGGCCTTGCGCGCCCGCCTTGCGACCGTTGCCGGCGATTTCTGCGCGTTCACCCGGGCCCTCACCGGGCCCGCCCACGCCACGGCGCCCGTCGCATGACTGCTCCCGCGCCGCCGCCCTGGTTGCAGCGCGTGCTCAACCGCATCGAGCGCATCGGCAACGCCCTCCCGCATCCGGCCTCGCTCTTCGTTATTTTGAGCGTGCTCGTGGTCCTTGCCTCGTGGGTCTGCCACCAATTCGGCCTCTCCGTCGCCAATCCCCTCACGCAGAAAGTCGTCACCGTCACCAACCTGCTCTCCGTCGAGGGACTGCAACGCCTGATTCTCGGCCTGCTGCCCAACTTCATCAACTTCGCCGCCCTCGGCTCCGTCTTGGTCTGTCTGCTCGGTCTCTCCATCGCCGAACACAGCGGCCTGCTCGGGGCGGTGCTCCGACTGATCGTGCACGCCACGCCGCCCCGGCTGTTGACGTTGATCATCGTCTTCGCCGGCACGATGTCGCACACCGCCGGCGACATCGGCTACGTGCTCCTCCTCCCGATGAGCGCCGCGCTCTTCCTCACCGTCGGTCGCCACCCGATCGCCGGCATCGCCGCCGCGTTTGCCGGCGTCTCCGGCGGTTTCGCCGCCAACCTGCTGCTTTCGCCCACCGATGTGATCATCGCCGGCCTCACCCAAGAGGCCGCCCGCCTGATCAATCCCGCCTACGTGGTCACGCCGATGGCCAACTATTTTTTCCTCGGGACCTCTGTTTTTCTCATCACCGCCGTCGCCACCGTCGTCACCGAGCGCATCGTCGAGCCCCGCCTCGGCCGCTATACCGGCACGGTCTCGCCCGAACCCCTCGTCCCGCTCTCGCCCGCCGAACATCGGGGTCTGCTTTGGGCTGCCGCCGCCCTGCTCGCGCTTGTGGCGGTGGTGGTCGCCGGTTTGCTGCCGAGCGGCGGTTTCCTCCAAGACCCCGCCAAGCCCGGCTTTGTCGGTTCCTACTTCGTGCGGGGGCTCGTATTTTTCATCTTCCTCGTCGGCCTCGTCCCCGGCCTCGCCTACGGTTTCGCGGCGGGCACAATCCGCTCCGACCGCGACATCTATCAGGGCATGCAGAAAAACATGGAGGTCATCGCCGGCTACCTCGTCGTCATTTTCTTCATCGCCCAATTCGTGAATCTCTTCAACTGGACCAACCTCGGCGTGATCCTCGCGGTCAACGGCGCCGACTTGCTCCGCGGTTTCCACTTGGGCCCGATCCCGCTGCTGCTCGGCCTCGTGCTGCTGACCTCCAGCATCGATCTCATGATCGGCTCCGCCGCCGGCAAATGGGCGCTGCTCGCCCCGATCTTCGTCCCCATGTTCATGCTGCTCGGCTACTCGCCCGAGCTCACCCAAGCCGCCTACCGCATCGGTGACAGCTGCACCAACATCATCACGCCGCTCATGTCCAATTTCGCATTGGTCCTGATGTTCGTGCAACGCTACGAACCGCGCGCCGGCATCGGCACGATGACCGCGACGATGCTGCCCTACTCTGTCTGCTTTCTGATCTCCTGGTCGCTTCTCTTGGTGATGTGGGTCCTGCTCGGCTGGCCCGTGGGCCCCGGCGCCGCGCTGTTTTTGCCGACGCCGTAAGCGCAGGCGATTTTTTCTGCCGGGCTTTTTCTTGGCACTGCCCCCGCCCGCTGTTGTCGTCCCGCCATGTTCACCATCATCGGCGGCGACGGCAAAGAATACGGTCCGGCTTCGGCGGAACAGCTGCGTAGCTGGATCAACGCCGGTCGCGCCAACCTTGAAACCAAGGCCAAACTCGCCGGCGAAACGGAGTTCCGCCGCCTCGGCGACTTCCCCGAGTTCGGCGGTCCCGCCACGCCCGCCGAACCCCCGCCGCTTGCCGGGAATTTCGATCCCGCGCCCGGCTTCGCGCCGGCCGCACCGATCCCCGCCGTCGCCCCCGTCCAACTCACGCCCGCCGACCGCCTCACCCGCTTCCTCGCCATGCTGATCGATTCGGCCATCGGCGTGCTTTGCGCCCTGCCCGGTGCGTTGGTGCTGGGCAGCGCCTTTTTCCAAATCGTGATCGACGCCAGCCGCGGCCTCCAACCCGACTTCACCGATATCGAGCCCGGCCGGCTGCTTCTCGGCATGGCCCTGCTCGGGCTCGGCACGTTTTCACTGCTCCTCGTTCAGATCATCATGGTCTCGATGCGCGGTCAGACCATCGGCAAACGGCTGCTCGGTATCCGCATCGTGCGAAACCTCGATGGCAGCAATCCCGGCTTCGCCCGCGCCTGGTTGCTGCGTTCGCTCGTGGTCGGACTCATCGGCACCCTCCCGATGGTCGGCAACGTATTCATGATCGTAAACTACGCCTTCATCTTTCGCGCCGACCGCCGCTGCCTCCACGACCTCATCGCCGACACCAAAGTGGTGAAGGCCTGAGCCGCCGCTCACCGGCGCTTAAACCACCCGGTCCGTCATCGTCCCGCCGTTCTCAAACGCGGCGAGATTGGCGAGGAAGTGCCGCACGATCGTCTCGTCCTGATCGTGCCTGCCACCCGCCGTGTGCGGCGTGATGTAGCAGTTGGGCGTCGTCCACAATTCGTGCTCCGGCGGGAGCGGCTCGGGCTCCGTCACATCGAGGTAGGCCGAAGCGATCTTCCCCGTGCGCAACGCCTCGGCGAGCGCGGGCTGGTCAACCGTGCTGCCGCGACCGACGTTGTAGAATTTCGCGGTCGGCTTGCAGCAGGCGAGGCGGCGGGCGTTGACGTAGCCGTTAGTCGCCGGATTGGCCGGCAGGATGTTCACGATGTGATCGGCGAGCGGCAGCACGCGCGTGAGCTCGGTCTCGGCCACGACCCGCACGCTCGTCTCGCTGCGCGCCTGGCGGCGTAGCGCGTAAAACGTCATCCCAAACGGCGCGAGCAACTCGGTCAGCCGGCGACCGATCGCCCCGTAGCCAAGCAACAAAACCGTCTGCCCGGTGAGCAGCCGCGAGTGGTAGCGCCGCTCTTCATAATGCCAGGAGTGGTCCGTGAGCTGATCCCGGTGTGACGGCAAAATCTGACGGCCAAACGCGAGCATCATCGCCATGACATGCTGCGCGCAGGGATCGGCAAAGACGCCCGAGGCATTCGTAAACGCGGCGCCCCGCGCGCGAAATTCCTCCAGAAATTCCGGCGTGTCGTAGCGCGTGTAACCTGCCGTCGAGACCTCGACCCACTTCAGACGCGACTGGCGGAGACAGTCCGTCGGGTCGGGCTGGCCAAAGGCGATGTCCGCCTCCGCCAACGCCGGGTCGGGCTCGCCCGCCGCGAGCACCGAGGTGCTGCTCGTCGCCGCCGTGATGAGACGATGGGCGCGGGTGCCGTCGTGCAGCAGTTGAGTCGCGGCGGGGTTAAATTTTCCGTTGGTCCAGATCGTTAGGCTCATGAAGAAATCGGTCGGTCACTCGGTCTCGTTGAACTCGCAGAGCGTGTGCACGTTCAGCCCGGCGGCGCGCAGCTTCGCGGAACCGCCCAGCTCCGGCAGATCGATGATGCCCGCCACGCCCACGACTTCGCCACCCAGCCGGCGGAAAAGCTCCGTCGCCGCCAGCAACGTGCCGCCGGTCGCGATCAAATCGTCCAAGATCAAAATGCGGTCACCCGCCTTGCACGCATCGGCGTGGATCTCGACGGTGGCCGTGCCGTATTCGAGCGCGTAATCCGCCGAGATGGTTTTGTGCGGGAGTTTCCCCTTTTTGCGCACGAGCACGAAGGGCTTGTGCAACTGGTAGGCCAGCGCGCCGCCCACGATGAAACCGCGCGCGTCCACCGCCGCGATCAGATCGATCCGCTGCTGGGTGCAATCGATGGCGAAGGCCTCGACCATCACGCGGAACGCCTCGGGGTCATGGAAGAGCGTGGTGACATCGCGAAAGTTGATGCCGTCCTTGGGCCAGCCCCGGATGGTGCGGACGCGGGCTTTGAGAAAATCGGAGAGCGTGAGCTTGGTCATGGGACGAAAAGATTGCGCCTTTGAGACCGCCGCGTTGCGAGCAAAGAAACGAGAGGTCCGCAGCGCTCACCCCGCCGCGCGCCGCTTAGGCCGGTTCTTTACCGAGATCCCCGGCCGCCGCGAGCTGGGCGCGGCGCGGTCCGATCCGACCCTGTAAATCAGTCAACAGCTCGGTGTGTTCGCGCGCCTCGACCTCATCCACGTGGACCAAGCCTTCGGCAAACGGCGGCACCCGGTCGCCCGCATCCGCCCACCGCGGCCACGCCGTGCCGACCCATGCCGGGTGATGCATCGCCCGTTCGAACGCCGCCCGGCCCCGGGCCAGCATCCGCTCCACCGTCGTCTGACCGACGGGTTCACCGGCCCGGCCGCGCCCGGTAAACGCCCCGCCGGTCCAGCCAAATTCACCCACCAACACCGGCATACCCTGCGCCTCGTGGCTGGCCTCGATCCGACCCCAAAGCGTTTCCCGCACCTCGTTCACCGACACCACGTCGACGTGCGGCGCGGCGCACTCGGCCAAAATCGCCGCTCCCGGCCCTCCGTCGAACCGGCAGCCCAGCACAAGGTGGTTAGGATCGTGCCGCCGGATCGCCGCCGCCGTGACCGAAAAATACCGGCGCGCAAATTCCCGCGCGAACCGTTCCTGATCCCGCCGGTAACCCGGGCTGACCAACGCCACCTCGGCCCGCGTGAGTTGCCGCAACGCCTCTTTGTTGGGCAACTCGGCGTCCCACGCGCGGGCCAGCGTCGCGAGTTCCCCGCCATGCGCCGCGAGGGTGAACTCCCACGCCGCATGATACGCCGGAAAACTCGGCTCCAGGCTCAGGCAAATCTGCAACAACGTCGGCCGCTCCACCCGCACCGCGCCCTCGGGATCAAAACCGTTATCCCCGTCGGGCTGGGCCCAGTTCAAGGCATGGTCGGTAAAATAGCCGATCAGGTCCCGGCTGAGCGCCCGCCGCGCACACCGCTCCTCCGCACGCCGATCGCACGCCTCCACCCAACGCGGATCAAACACGTCCGGGACACGCGCCCCCGCATCGCGGATCATCACCTCCGGTCGCACGCGGCTGAAATCCAACAGCTCAAGATCCGCCATGCCGCGGTCGCAAAACTCCGGGCCCGCCCACGCGCCGAGCGTATTGCACCGCCATGCGTTCAACCGCCGCAGCACCGTCTCGACGAAGTCCTGCGGGGCGGCCGCCCCATACCGCGACTCCACCGCCGCCGCGTAAGACCCGGACGCCCCCGGCCGGCCGCCCACCGCACCGGAGCGGTTCACGCCATTTACGCCGCGGCTGAAAAACGCCCCGTCTCTCGGGTCGATCAACCACCACTGCCCGGCCCGCGTCTGCCCGACGCGAAAGTGGCCGGGGGTGCCCCGGACCGTCTCGGGTTTGAAATCCTGGAGAGTGATGTGCGGGGCCGGAACCTCGCTCGCATGGGACATAAACGCGCACGTTGCCCCGCTCCGTTTCAAAAGAAAAGCGCGCAGTGCGCCTCAGTGCGCTTTCACCGCCGCGTGCCCCGGCCCCGGCGCGGTCTTTCCCGGCACCCAACGGCCCTCGATCAATACCGTCTTCGGATTCTGCGGCCGGCCGAATTCATTGGCGTGCAGTTGCTCGACCACCAGGTCCACCGCCGCCGCACCGACCCGCTCACCGTTCTGGTCGATGCCCGCGCAGCCCGGCGCGGCTGCCGTGAGATCCAGATGCGCGAAGTGGCACGAAGGGCCCACCAGCGGCGCGATCTGCGGCTCTGTTGTGACCACCACTTCCGGCCGCTCCCGCCGCATCCAGGCCCGCACCGGCGCGGCGCGCAGGTCATCGTCCAACAGCAGGGGAAACACCGCCCCGGTCGCCCGATGCTCGTGTTGCGTCAACAACACCGAGGAGAGCCAACGATGCTCCACCCGCTCGTTGTGCGCCCGGCTGATCACCAGCCCGATCCGCCGGTAGCCGAGCGCCAGCAGCGATTCCAACGCCAGCCGGATCGAGTGGATCTGATGATTCACCGCCCGGTGCAGCGCCGGCATCGCGATCGAGAAACCCAACGCCGCGACCGCGTGGTTGGCCCACATCTGCTTCAATATCACCCCCGGCCGCGGCACCGGCGCGAAGACCACCCCGCGGATGCCCCGCGCATGCAACACCCGCTCCAGCCGTGCTTCGCTCAGCCCGCTCCCGCCCATGCGGAAAGTCTCCAACCGGAAGCCATGCCGGGCCGCGCCCGCCGCCGCACCTTCGCGAAACCGCCGCAACGACTCGATGTGCTGCGCAGTCGCATTGGCCGGAAACCCCTCCGCATACGCCAACACCTGCGCCTCCCGCCCGCCCCGCTGCCGCCCCCGCAGACCCGCCATGAGCACCGAGACGAGCGGATTCCTCCGGTAGCCCAGCTTTTCCGCCGCCGCCAGCACCCGCTCCCGCGTCGCCACCGGGATGCTCGGCGCATGGCGCAAGGCCAGCGACACCGTCATCACCGAAACGCCCGCCGCCTGCGCGACGTGCTTCATTGAAACTGGAGCGGGGAAATTCACTTTACGGTTAAACTATCAAAGGTCTCGCAGCTCCCGGCGAGCCCGTTCTCGCTCCCACCTGCCAGCTTCCCGCGCCAATTTCCCCGGCGTTCACCCTACCCTCACCGGCCCGTATGAAAACCTCCGCACTCGCTTCCCTGCTCGCGCTTCTCGCGCTCAGCGCCTCCGCCCACGCCCAACTCGCCCCGGCGACCCCGCTCCCGGCAGCCACCACCGACAAGGACCGCGAGGTCGTCAAACTCAACGTCTTCCAGGTCAACGCCGAGAACGACGACGAATACCGCGCCGCCAACACCACCTCCGGCACCCGTTACAGCACCCCGATCAAGGATCTGCCGATGAACATCGAGGTCCTCACCCCCGCGTTCATGCGCGACATCGGCGCCCTCGATATCCGCGATGCCCTTGAATATGTCTCCGGCATCCAGCTCGACACCACGACCGCGTCCGGCGGCTCCCGCGACAATCCGGAGAACAATACCCTCCTCATCCGCGGCATCGCCGCCGCCCAGAACAAAGACGGCTTCCGCCGCTTCGTCCCGATCGATCCGATCACCAGCAGCCGGGTCGATATCATCAAGGGCCCCGGCGGCGCTCTTTACGGCCAAGGCGGCACCGGCGGCATCGTCAACTCCAGCAGCGTCCTCGCGGGCAACCGCCCCGTCGTCCGCTTCGGCACGTCCATCGGCTCCTTCGATTTCCGCCGCGCCGAACTCCTCGTCTCAACGCCCTTCGGCAAGGACAACCGCTTCGGGGTAGCGCTCCCCATGTCCTATCAATCGAGCAAAAGCTCGGCCATGTATTTTGAGACCAACACGTTCGTCATGAACCCCGCGGTCACCGTCAAACTCGGCCCAAAGACCTCCGTCCTCGCCAGCGTCGAATCCCGCTTCAACACCCGCGACAACATCCGCGGTTTCTTCCTCACCGACAACACCCTCGATCCCTCCGGCAATCCCTACGGCTCGTTGATCGCCGGTCGGCCCGGCACCGCTCGCGTCCTCACGACTCCCAGCCAGCGCGACTTCCGCTTTGAGGGCCCGGATACCTTCCGCAAGGAGCGCGCTTACATCAACACCTACCGCATCGACCACCGCTTCAGCGACGATCTCCAATGGTGGGGCGGCTACAGTGCCGAGGACATCAACGTCCGCGATCGCTCCTTCTCAATTGCCCTCCGCAACGCCAACGACGGCTCCATCCCGCTCAAGATCCGCACCGACCCGCGCTTCACCAGCCTGCTTCGCCCTTCGTTCGGCACGGCCCAGCCCCAAGTCCTCGATATCCGCCCCAACAACATCACCAACTCTTCCCGCACCGTCCGCCCGACTTGGAAGTCCGAGCTCTATTACGCCTTCAAGACCGGCCCCGTGCAGCACCGCCTCATCACCGGCATCAGCTACGGACCGCTTCGCTCCGGCAACAACGCCCCCAATCAAAACTTCTACTACGGCAACACCGGCCAACCCACCAACGTCGTCACGCAGGCCTGGGAAAACGTCTCCTCGGACGCGATTCTCGCCCGCTTCCGCAACCCGCGCGACTACACCACCGTGCAGCGCTGGAACTACGCCGCGATCAACCAATATCCCCAGGGCCCCGAATCCAACCTCGGCGCCAAATCCTCCTACCTCACCTCGCTCTTCTGGGACCGGAATCTCTACGCCAATCTCCAAAGCAGCTTCTTCCAGGACCGCCTCCAGACCATCGTTGGCTTCTTTGACACCCGCAACGATCGCGGCGGCAACGTCTACGCCGTCAACGGCGACTACCTCTGGAACACCGTCGCCCCTGCCGGCAGCGGCTCCACCCTCAACGGCGTCCGCCGCCCCGAGCCCGTCCGCAACACCGCCCCCAGCGCGACGATCATCTGGTTGGTCAACGACTCGATTCGCGTCTACGCCAACACGATGAGCGCCCTCGACCCCGGCCCCGCTTACTCCGGCTACGATGGCAACGGCAAGGCCCTCACCGCCGCCGCCGTGCAGAACGCCGAGGCCGGCGTGAAGTTCGACCTCATCAAGAACAAACTCCTCCTCAACCTCGTCGCCTTCACCTTGCAGGACCGCGACCGCCCCGTGAGCTACGGCGCCGCCCTCCAAAACCTGCTCGTCGCTCCGACCGGCACCAACAACGGCTCCGGCTTCGGCGCCTTCGTGAATACCGGCACGGATTCGAAGGGCTTCGATATGAAGCTGGACTACATTCCGCTCCGCAATTTCCGCATCAACCTCGGCTTCTCGCAAAACGACGTGAAGATCGTGCAGATCGATCCCTTCGTCACTGCCGCCAACCCCGACCCGCTCCGCCTTGCGGCGCAGCAACGCTTTGTCGCCGCCGGCGGCAGCTCCAGCCGCTACCTCGGCCGCCCGCCCACCGACATCGCCAAATACTCCGGCACGGGCTTCGCCCGCTATGAGTTCAACCAGGGCATCCTCAAAAACACCTGGGTCATGCTCGGCGCCAAATACCTCGGCGCCCGCGAGGCCGAGATCATCTCGGTCAGCACCGCCACCGGCGACGCCACCATCACGCGCTTCAACGTTCCCTCCCGCTACCTCTACGATTTCAACGTCGGCTACCGCAAAAAAATCGGCCGCTACAACACGAGCTTCCAGCTCAACACCGCCAACATCGCCGACGACGACAATTTCTACGGCGCGACCTGGCAGGTCGGCCGCACCTACCGCCTCAGCGCGACGCTGAACTTCTAAAAAGGACGGCGCGGTCTCTGACCCGCCCTTGCCCAATCCGAAACCTGTCGGCGGGGTGCCTCCACCCCGCCTTTTTCGCGCCCACCGCATCCCATCGGCGATACTCTCCGTTGGCCGCCCTCTCGCCGCCTTGAGGCCGGCGACCAACAAAACCCGGCTCGGTGCCTCTCTTGGATTCAAGAGCTAATCTGTTGGCTTAAAAAGCCGAACCGCGTGCGCTACTTATTTTCACCATGAAACTACCCCTCCTCCGTTCTCGTTCTGCTGGCGCCGTGGTCGGCTTGGCCGCTGCGCTGATTTTGTCATGTGCGCCCGTGCGGGCCGCCCAAAGCTATCCCGAGCCGGCTGGTGCGGACAGCGCCGGGTTTGTCCCCATTTTCGACGGCAAGACGCTGACGGGTTGGGCTGCCGACCCGAAGTATTGGCGGATTGAGGACGGCATGTTGGTTGGCTTCGTCACTCCGGAGACGTTGCTCAAGGCGAACACGTTTGCGATTTGGCGAGGAGGGGCTCCCGCCGATTTTGAGCTGAAGGTCGAGTATCGTATCAGCGCCGCCGGTAACAGTGGTATCAACTACCGCAGCGTGGAGCTTCCGACGCCGGCGTTCGCGTTGAAAGGTTACCAATGCGATATCGACGGCGCCAGTCGCCACACAGGTAATAACTACGAGGAGCGCGGCCGGACTTTTCTCGCGGTGCGCGGCCAGATCACCCGCGCTATGCCCGACGCGAAGCGCGCCATCATCGGCCGCCTCGGCGAGAAAGACGCCCTCGCGGCTTTGGTGAAGAAAGAGGATTGGAACCAGGTTCACCTGATCATCCGCGGTAACGTTTTCACGCACCTCGTGAACGGGCAGGTGATGAGCGTCGTCGTCGACGAAGATCCTGCCGCGCGCAGGGCCTCCGGCTTGATCGGGGTGCAGGTCCATGTCGGACCACCCATGAAGGTGGAGTATCGCAACTTCCTCTTAAAGACGCTTCCGGTCATTGCGCCGGCGCCGACCAAATAATTGCTTTCGATTTCTTTTGTTTTGTAGGCGCCCACTCGCCTCCCGTTTCGTCGCGTTACTGGCGGTAACGCCAATGTCCCTTTGTAAAAAGACGGTCATTGCGAGCAGCGCAGCAACGAAGCAATCCATGGATTGTCACGGCGCGCTTCGCGCACCTGCTGCTAATCAACTCATCAGGTTTGTCATTGCGAGCCCGGCTTGGCGGGCGCGGCAATCCAGCTAAAATTTCAGATGGATGGCCACGTCGCTGCGCTCCTCGCCATGACAAACCGCGTTCATCGGCTCCTTCACCCAACGGCCCGACGTTGGTCCTGCTCTCGCCATGATAAACGTCCGGAAGTTAAGGGACATGGGTGTGAGTCGTTCGCTCCTCCAAAGGGTTTGAGATCCGGGTCCATCCGGGTCTAGCCGTGGTTCAACGGCCGTTTTTAAGCCGAGCCGAAACGGTCAATTTTTGCACTTCGTCATTTTCTCTGCTGAGCACAGAGTGCAAAACTTTGCCCCTTTTCGATCCCCGAAAGCCAAAGTGATCATCACCGACGTGCGCGACTTCCGCATCTGTCGCCGCAATCGCAATGATCCGATCCCGCTCCTCCACCCGTAGCTCTCCCGGCACATGCGCGCCCTGCCCTACGAGGCACAGGTCCAAGCCGAAAAAGATCGCCGCCCGCTGGCACGTTTGGAACCGTTTTGACGCTCCTACCCCGCCGTCCCCACCGACGACAAAGAAGCCACCCAACGCCGCCACGACCGCTGGGAACCCTGGCCCCCCAACTGTCGGCCAATCCCGCCTCAGCTCCAAAATCGATTCCCCAAAAACATGCCTTCTCACCCTCAACCTCCGCCGCCCTGCCGCGCGGGTGCAGGAGTAAAACCAACAAACAACGGCCAGTCACTTTTTTCCGTTGGCCGATCAGCCCGCCAAGGTGAAAAAACTCAAAGCTCTTCGGGACAAATGGAGCGACGAGCAAGCCGCCCCCTGCACCCCCGACTCTCCCGCTGGCAAAGCTAAGAAAAATAACGAAAAGAAAAACTCCGCCAAATAGCCTCACCCCCGCTTCATCCACTCTCACTCCCACACCGCCTCCGCTCGCCCGCCGCCTTCACCATGCACCTCCTGCCACGTATCCGCACCTTCCCCACGCTCCTCGCGCTCGTCCCCGTCGCCCTCCTTGCCGCCGCCTCCCTCCCCGCCCAACCCGCCGCCCCAGCCTCCTCCGCATCCGCCATCACCGCCGCCACCGCCAGCGTCCAAGGCCGCGTGCAAAACGCCGCCACCGGCGACTACCTTGAACGCGTCCGCCTCCGCGTCCTTGGCACCTCCCTCGAGACCTTCACCGACGCCGACGGTTTCTACCGCCTCACCAACCTCCCGCCCGGCAAGCACCAGATCGAGATTTTCTACACCAGCCTGCCCACTCAGGTCGCCACTCTCACCGTCAGTTCCAGCACCACCACCACCCTCGACTTCACCTTCCCCGCCGCCTCCGCGCCCACCTCCGCCACATCCACCGGCCCCGTCACCCTCACCGAGTTCGTCGTCGCCACCTCGCGCGAGATGAGCGGCGCCGCCCGCGCCATCAACGAGCAGCGCTTCGCCCCCAACGTCCGCCAGGTCGTCTCCACCGACGAATTCGGCGACGTCGCCGAAGGTAACGTGGCCGAGTTCGTCAAATTTCTCCCCGGCGTGAACATCGACTACGCCGGCGGCAACGCCCGCGATATCTCCCTCAACGGCGTCCCCGGCGACTACGTGCCCGTCACCCTCGATGGCTTCAGCCTCGCCAGCGCCGTCGGTGGCGGCGCCGGCGGCACCAATCGCTCCGTCGGCCTCGACCAGGTCTCGATCAACAACCTCTCCCGCATCGAGGTCTCGTTTTCCCCCACGCCCGAATCCCAGGGCGGCGCCCTCGCCGGCTCCGTGAATCTCGTCCCGCGCAGCTCCTTCGAACGCGCCCGCGCCGCCGGCAATTTCAGCACCTACGTGATGATGCGCGACAACGCCCGCGATTGGAACCGCTCCCCGGCCCCGCGCCATCCCACGCGTAAGATCCACCCCGGCGCGGATATCTCCTACGTCGCCCCCGTCAGCAAAACCTTCGGCTTCTCCCTCTCCGCCGGCTTCAACCGCCAATACTCCGGCGAGCCCCTCATCCAAAACACCTGGCGCGGGACCCAGGCCGCCACCAACGGCGTCGCCTTCCCCCACACCTCGTTCGACCGCCCTTACCTCTCGACGTTTGCCATCCGTAACAGCGGTAAAGATACGAAGCGCTCCTCCTTCGGTTTCACGGTGGACTACAAACTCACGCCCCACGACCGCTTCTCGTTTTCCCTCCAAGCCTCCACCTTCGACGTTCTCATCAACCACAACCAGCTCACGTTTAACGTGAATCGCGTCGCCCCCGGCGACTTCACCACCACGTCCACCAAGGGCGCCGCCGGCCTCGGCGATCTCCAGCTCCTCACCACGGGCGCCGACCGTTCCAACTACACCTACATGCCGTCGCTCATCTGGCGCCACGACGGCCCTGTCTGGAAAAGTGAGGCCGGCTACTCCCACTCCCGCGCCGGCAATCGCAACGAAAACCTCCGCTCCGGTTTCTTCGACACCACCACCGCCCGCCGCACCGGCGTCACCGTCTCCTTTGCCGATATCAATTACCTGCGCCCCGGCACCCTCACCGTCACCGACGCCGCTGGCGCTCCCGTCAACCCCTACTCCTTGGACAGCTACGTCCTCACCGCCGCCAGCGGTAACACCCGCGCCACGGACGACACCAAACGCACCGCCTACGCCAACCTACGTCGCGATTTCTTCGGCCGCGTCCCGTTCTCCCTCCGCGCCGGACTCGATTTCCGCGAGGCCATCCGCGATCAACGCGCCAGCACGCCCGCCTTCACCTACCTCGGCCGCGACGGCGTCGCCAGCACCGCCCCCTCTGCCACCAGCGACGACCGCGCCACGCCTTTCCTCGACCCCAGTTTTTCCAGTCGCGTCCCCCACTACGGCTTCCCGTCGTTCGGCGGCGTCAGCAGCGAAAAATTCCACGAGCACTTCCTCGCCAACCCCAACCAGTTCACCACGGTCGCCAACGCCACCTACCGCTCCGAGGTCAACCTCTCCAAGCGCGCCGCCGAACTCGTCTCCGCCGCCTACCTCCGCGCCGATCTCTCCCTCCTCGCCAACCGCCTCAAACTCGTCGGCGGCGTCCGCCTCGAACAGACCAACATCGAGGCCGAGGGCCCGCTCACCGATCCCACGCGCAACATCCAGCGCGACTCCGCCGGCCGCCCCGTCCTCGGCGCCAACGGCCTCCCCGTCCCCCTCGTCCCCGCGTCCAACGCCCTCGGCGTCTCCCGCCTCACCTTCCTCGACCGCGGCGCCCAGTCCGAGAAGGAATACCTCCGCTGGTTCCCCAGCCTCAACGCCAGCTTCAACGTCCGCGAAAACCTCATCGCCCGCGCCGCCGTTTATACGTCCATCGGCCGCCCCGACTTCAACCAATACGCCGGCGGCATCATCCTTCCGGATACGGAGAACCCCACGCCCAACGACCAGATCACCGTCAGCAACATCGCGATCAAACCTTGGGGCGCCCGCTCGTTCACCACGCGCCTCGAATACTATTTCGCCGGCGTCGGCCAGTTCTCCGTCGGCGCGTTCCGCCGCGATTTCGAAAACTTCTTCGGCAACACCATCCTCAGCCCGTCCCCCGAGTTCCTCGAGCTCTACAACCTCGATCCCAACGTCTACGGCGCCTACCCCGTCGCCACCCAATACAACATCACCAGCACCGTGCGCATGCAGGGCATCGACGTCGGCTACAAGCAGGCCCTCACCTTCCTCCCGCAGTGGGCGCGCGGCGTCCAGGTCTTTGCCAACGGCAGCACGCAACGCCTCCTCGGCCCCGCCGCCACCAATTTCCCCGGCTTCGTCCCGCGCACCGCCAGCTGGGGCGTGAGTCTCAACCGTCCCGGCTACAGTCTCCGCGCCAATTGGAACTACCGCGGTCGCCAGCGCCGCAACGCCATCGCCGCCGGCCCCAGCATCGAGCCCGGCACCTTCGTTTGGTGGTCGAAGCGCCTCTACCTCGATCTCAGCGCCGACTACACGTTCTACAAACGCTTCGCCGTGTTCGCCAGCCTCCGCAACGTCGGCGACGCCCCCGACGACATCGAGGTCCACGGCCCCAGCACTCCCGCCCACGCCCAATTCCGCCAACGCACCGAATTCGGCTCGCTCTGGCAATTCGGCATCAAGGGCAGCTTTTAACGTGGCACGGCCGTCCCGCCCTCGGGGCGTAAACTCCTCCCGGATCCGATCCCCCTGAAAATCCAGTTTTCGATCAGCTAGCCGCTAAGGCACGGAATAGGGAATGCGCACACCCGGTTCCTTCGGAGAAAAGTCCTTTGAGTTTCGCGTCACGAGCAGGCAGCTGTTCGCTCGCGCCGTTGCCCAGACGATTGCGTCGGGTAATCGAACTCGAAATTGCTTTCGAATGAGCACAGCCGCTGCGGCGACCTCGACTGAAAGTGGGTGGATCGTGAAGGTGGCGAGAAATTCCCGACAGCCCTTTTCCTCCTCAGGGGTATCCGCCCCGGCCATGACTTCCATCCACGAGATGATGCTGATTTCTCGTTGAGCATACCGATCCAGTTCACGTCTCGCTGGGTCGAGACCTTGCAGGTAATCGATCAGCACGTCGCTATCGATGATGGCTCTCATCGTTCACTCCATTCAGCCCGGAGCTTTTCCACGAATTTCCGGCCCTCAATGCGTTTGCTTTTCCAGATGCCGAATCCGGCATCCTTCCGCGGCGTCGATGATTCCTTGAGCAGGCGATCGACCGCGCGTCGAACCGCTTCGGCGCGTGAGATATTTTGCTGCGCACAAAGATGTGCCAGTGCGTCGAGCTGCTTTTCGGGAATATCTACAATCGTTCTCATCGCGGCATCACTCATCGTCATCATGGTATCTTCAAGCGAAAAAAGGCCCAACGAGGCCCCGGCGCCAACGACCATGGCCGTCCCGCCGGGTGCTACCGAAGGATTTCAAAATGAACCTTGAACCCGCCGCAGCCCAACCCTCCGAACTCATTAACCACCGATACACCCGAATTACCCCGGATACAGCCGTGGAAGCGGCTTCACCTCAGGGGTGAGACCAACGTCCCTTGATCAAGAGACGGTCATTGCGAGCAGCGACAGCGACGAAGCAGTCCATGGATTGCCGCGGCGCGCTTCGCGCACCTGCTCATGAACTCATGAGGTTTGTCATTGCGAGCCCGGCTTGGCGGGCGCGGCAATCCAGCTAAAATTCCAGATGGATGGCCACGTCGCTGCGCTCCTCGCCATGACAAACCGCGTTCATCGGCTCCTGCACCCAACGGCCCGACGTTGGTCCTGCTCTCACCATGACAAACATCTAGAAGTTAAGGGACGTTGGCGTGAGTCGTTCGCTGCTCCCATCGGTTTGGGATCCGGGTCCATTCGGGTCTATCCGTGGTTCGCAGGCCGTTTTTAAGCCGAGCGCGAAGCGCCGAGCCGAAAAGGTCAATTTTTGCACTTCGTCATTTTCTCTGCTGAGCACAAAGTGCAAAGTTTACCCCTTTTCGATCCCCCCTGCATCGGCATCTCCGAACGGTAGGAGCGGGTTTACCCCGCGATCCACGCCCCGCCTCCCCCATCGCCGACCCCGCCGCCATCTTGACTACGACCGCGACGACAGAAACCTATCACTCATGCGCACGAACAACCCTCTCCGCCGATCTACGATAGACGGTAAACCCCGCAAAACCGGGACCGGCTCCACCGCGGTTTTCGCCGCGAAGCTCCGTAAAAAATGGCAGTTCGCATCGGACGCCATCGGTATGGTTGATGGACCGAGAGATTTGTCTCGGCGCAAGGGCCTGAGTGGCTGAGCCGCGTTACATCGTCGATGCCGGGCCTATCATCGCCGCGCTCAATCGCCGCGACGAATTTCATGTCTGGGCGAAATCGGTTTTCGCCTCCCTTGGAGAGCCTCCAGTCACCTGCGAGGCCGTGCTCACCGAAGTGTGTTGGCACCTGCGCGATTCACCAGATGCCGTCGCGCGTGTGCTCGAAATGCCGTCCCGCGGTGATTTGTTGCTTTTCCCCGTCGCCGAAACCGAGGGGGTCGCACTCGCCGGACTCGTCCGAAAATACGGCAAGCAAATGGATCTCGCTGACGCAGGGATTGTCCGTCTGGCGGAGATTTTCCCGAAAGCCAAAGTGATCACCACCGACGTGCGCGACTTCCGCATCTATCGCCGCAATCGCAATGATCCGATCCCGCTCATCCACCCGTAGCTCTCCCGGCACATGCGCGCCCTGCCCTACGAGGCACAGGTCCAAGCAGAAAAAGATCGCCGCCCACTGGCACGTTTGGAACCGTTTTGACGCTCCTACCCCGCCGTCCCCACCGACGACAAAGAAGCCACCCAACGCCGCCACGACCGCCGGGAACCCTGGCCCCACACTGTCGGCCGATCCCGCCTCATCTCCAAAATCGATTCCCCAAAAACAGGCCGTCCCACCCTCAACCTCCGCCATCCCGCCGCGCAGGCTAGGTAGCACAACTAACAAAACACGGCCAGACCCGAATGGCGCTAAGTTAAGGGCGGTTATTTTTGATTTCTTGAGGGGGAGACGACCATTTCATGTCTAGGTTTTGAGAGCAATTGGTAGCTCTTGGGGCGGCGTTTGACGGCGCGGGGTTCGGAGCGGTCAGGCCGGCGGGGC
>SXGQ01360576.1_pt1 | contig 57876 bp, 22 predicted proteins | sample 3178371 | NCBI WGS metagenome assembly SXGQ01 (sample SAMN11356859, study PRJNA531348) | freshwater metagenome | isolation source: freshwater sample F1-20 | place: China: Fuxian Lake, Yuxi | collected 2017-12-25
ACACGACCGCCACGAATCAACACGATGCTATGTTCCTGAAGGTTATGCCCCTCACCTGGAATGTAGGCAATCACTTCGATTCCGTTTGTGAGACGGACTTTCGCGACCTTACGCAGAGCCGAGTTTGGCTTCTTGGGCGTACGGGTCATCACCTGAAGACACACACCACGGCGAAACGGGCAGTTCTTCAGAGCTGGTGATTTGCTCTTATAGTTGACCTTTGAGCGTCCTTTGCGGACGAGCTGGTTGATCGTTGGCATCGAAAAAATTCGGTTATCGGTTCACTCCTCTTGCGAAGGCTGCGTCCCATCGGACACAACCCCTGCGCTTGCTGCCATCCTCTGCTGCGGGCCTGACTGGCACACGATTCGGACAACTCTCCACAGCGGTTTGGAGTGAGCCACCTGCTGCGAAGGGGCGCGGAAACTAGGTGTTCTGGCCGCTTTGGCAATAACAATTTTCGTTTCCGTCAAAATATTTCCCACCCTCTCTGAATTCCGGCGACACCTCACCCGCTGTCCTCAGCGCGGCCGTCAATCTTGACTACCAACACCAGAACCGCGGATTCGCTTGTTGCCAGAGCGCGGAGAAAAAGGGACATGCTTTCTAGCGGTTGCTCCGATACGCGCAAGGCATTTCTTTAACTTTTTCACCCGAGAACACTATTTCCGCTGCAAAATTCTACACAGCTCGCGGTTGTCGCGCCCTTTGTGGGTGCGGGTTGGCGTCCATTCGGAGAGGAGTTGAAAATCGCTGCGAAAATATTCGTCCAGTTCCTCCGGCGGGCATCCAAAAGGCGGTCCGCTTTCGCCCGGCTCCATGTCTGGATTCACGTAGAATATCGCAAATAGGCGGTCGCCGGGTTTAAGGACCTCAGCCACCGCCGCGACATACGCTTCGCGCTTCGCCACGGGAATCGCACAGAAACACGTGTGCTCGAATACCCAGTCGAACGCCCCGCGCATCTGCCTCGGCAGGGCAAACAAATCCCCGACAACGTAGCGTTCGCCCCCCACTGCCGCGTGTTGTCTCGCACCTGCAACCGCAGACGGCGCGATATCGAGCCCAACGACCTCATCCGCCGTCGAGGCGATTGCCCGCACATCGTGACCATATCCGCATCCCGGAACGAGCACGTTCCCGTGGATCGGATGCTTTTTCAAGAATTCCACCAACTCCGGATGCGGTGCGCCTTTTTCCCACGGCATATCGCCCGTTTTGTAACGTTCTTCCCAATCGCTCATGGCTTCCTCCTCCAGATGCTGCCCTGTGCAACACTCCATTGAAATTTGCGCGCATGTTCGCGGATTAAAAACGGCAGCTCCTTCATCCCAACCAGCGTAAATGAGGGCTCCAGCGCCTCAGCGAGAGCCTCGGTCGTGCTCATTCCCTCATGACCACCCAGCCATTCGTCGCGCGCCGTGTAGTCGGTCAGCCAGGTGTACGGACTCGTCAGAATCAGCTGCCCGCCGGGTTTCATCAAACTCGGGAGCGCATCGAGAAATCGCCTCGGTGCCGGCAGGCGATCCACGAGATTCGCACCGAGCACGACATCGAATGCGCCGAGTCCATCGCGCAGATTGCACGCATCCCCCACTTCAAACCGAACGCGGTCCGGGCGCACGCCCGCAGGAATTCGCGCGTGCAACTTTGAACAGCGGTCGCCCTCATCCACCCGCAAATAGCCGAGGCTTCCGCCGCCCCTCAGCGCCTCGGCAGCCTCGATAAAACGCCGCGAAAAGTCGATTCCGACCACTTCGCTGCATGCACGCGACAATTCAAAGCTGGAACGCCCGACGGCGCAGCCCACATCCAGCGCTCTCGCGCCTTCGGGCAGATTGGAAGCGTCGAGGCATTCGGTTACACAGCGCACCGCGTAATCCAACCCCTCGCGCGGACCAATATCCCACGGCAACACTTCTTCGGGAGCGCCGTAGTGAAAGAGCAAATACTCATTCAACAACTTTTCTGTTTCATAAGGATTCATGGTTTACGGTATCGCGAAACAAAACGCCGCTGCCCACCAGAAAGGAGCCGCAATTTCGGAAATTGAGTTTGCCGCAGGCGTGTCAAAGTCCTAGCCCGTTCACATGCGCATCAAACGCGTAGTTATCCTCGGAGCAGGCAGCGCCGGATTGCTGGCAGCCGTGACGTTTGCCCGCCGAACCCCGCTAGAAATTGAAATCATCCGAAGTCCCGGAATCGGAATTATCGGCGTCGGCGAAGGCACGACGCACACGTTCCCCGGCTACCTTCTCAATGAGTTGCGATTTGATCCGCACAAACTTTTCAGCGAGGCGCAGCCGACTTGGAAGCTCGGCCTCCGCTTTCTTTGGGGACCGCGGAAGGAATTCTTTTACACATTCAGCCAGCAATTTGCAGCACGGGCGCGCGGCCTCACGCGGAACAACGGCTATTATTGCGATGAATCCATTGATGATCTGGACATCATGTCCGCCATGATGCGACGCGGTCGCGCATTCCTCCGTCGCGCCGACGGCGGGCCGGATTTTTCCACGCACGGCAGCACGGCATTTCATATCGAAAATGAGCGCCTCGTCGCCTATCTTGAATCGCTCGCACGCGGGCTTAAGGTCGGCATCCGCGACGGCACCGTAGCCCGCGTAAAGCGCGCGGCCGATGGCAGGATCGAATCACTGCAATTGGATGACGGCGCTTCCGTGAGCGGAGATTTTTTCATCGACGCCTCGGGCTTCCGCTCGGAACTGCTCGGTGCCGCGCTTGGCGAGCCGTTTGTCGATTTTTCAAACGCTCTGTTTTGCGACCGCGCGGTCATCGGCGGATGGGAACGCCGCGAAGAACCAATCCTTCCCTATACGACTTGCGAAACGATGGATGCCGGGTGGTGCTGGCAGATCGAGCACGAGCACTTCATCAACCGCGGCTACGTCTATTCCTCCGCATTTATCGCCGACGAATCCGCCCGCGCCGAGCTGCTGCGGAAAAACCCGCGGATCCCGCCGGAACGCACGCGCGTCGTGCGGTTCCGTTCCGGGCGTTATCGTCGCGGCTGGGTGGAAAACGTGATCGCAATCGGGAACTCGGCGGGATTTGTGGAACCGCTGGAGGCCACTGCGCTCGCGGCGATCATCAATCAGGCGCGCGCCGCAGCGCAGATGCTTTCAGACTCCGACTACGCGCCGCCGCCGGGATACCGCGAACTTTACAACCGCAACCACGCATTCGTGTGGGATGAGATCCGCGACTTCATTGCGCTGCACTATCGCGTCAACAGCCGTCTTGATACGGCATTCTGGCAACACTGCCGCGAATCGACGCCGCTCGGAATCGCGCAGGAGCTATTTGATTTCTGCGGCGATCACGGCCCGACTTCGATCCATTCACACGTCCTGCTGCCTCACACGTCCACATTCGGAATCGAAGGCTACCTCGCGATGCTCGTCGGCAATCGCGTCCCACACGCCACGCCACACAGCGCAGACACAGCGGAATTGGCAGCCCTCGCATCGCATCGCGCCGCAAACGCCGCACGCGCGGAGAACGCACTCACCGTCGCACAAACCATCGCCGCAATCCGCAGTCCAGCATGGCGGTGGTAAATCACAGCACGACCGTTAGCAGGCACGTTCGGATTCCGGCGGAATAACCTAGGACACAATCGCTTTCACCACATGTCCGTGCACGTCTGTGAGACGGAACTGGCGCCCTTGGTAGCGGAATGTGAAAGCCTCATGGTTGATTCCGCAAAGATGCATGATCGTCGCCTGCATGTCGTGCACGTGCACAGGGTCGCGAACGATGTTCCACGCAAAATCATCCGTCTCGCCGACAACCGTTCCTCCGCGCACACCTGCTCCCGCGAGGAACACGCTGTATGCGCGCCCGAAGTGGTCGCGCCCGTTTGGCTTGTCCGCAGGTCCCTGCCCGAATGGCGTTCGTCCAAATTCGTTCCCCCAGTAAACCAGCGTATCATCGAGCAAGCCGCGCTCTTTGAGATCCGTAATGAGTGCCGCAGCCGGGCCTTCGGTATCGCGGCACTGTTCCTCGAGCTGTGTATAGAGATTGCCGTGCTGGTCCCATCCCGCGTGCATCAGTTGAACAAAGCGCACACCGCGCTCCAGCAGCCGCCGCGCGATGAGGCAGTTGTTGGCAAACGTGCCCTTCACCAGCGCATCGCGACCATAGCGTTCGATTACACTTTTCGGCTCCTTTGAAAAATCGGTGAGGTCCGGCACGCTCGCCTGCATCCGGAATGCCATCTCGTATTGGGAAATCCGCGTGTCGATTTCCGGATCGCCGTAGTCGGCGAGATGTTCCTCATTCAAAGCACGGATGTCATCGAGCAGCGCGCGACGCGATGTGCGCGACGTGCCCGGCGGATTCTCGAGATACGGAACCGGGTCGCCCGTGTTGCGGAAACGGACGCCTTGAAAGCGGCTCGGAAGAAAGCCCGTGCCCCAGTAGTAGTCGTAGAAAAGCTGCCCGCATGTCTTGCCTTTGTCGGACGACGTCATCACGACAAAAGCCGGCAAATCCTGCGATTCGCATCCGAGTCCGTACGCGAGCCAGGCGCCCATGCTCGGGCGTCCGGGAACCTGCGAGCCGGTCATGAAAAGTGTCACGCCCGGCGCGTGATTTACCGCCTCCGTGTGCATCGAGCGGACCAGACAAATCTCGTCCGCGAGTTTGCCAAGATTCGGAAGCATGGAGCTGAGTTCCATGCCGGACTTTCCGTACTGCTGGAACGGCTTGATTGCACCAACCGCGGGCCACTTCGAAGCACCGGCGGTCATCGTCGAGAGACGCGTCGTTCCACGGACGCTCGCCGGAATGTCCTGCCCCTGCATCTTCGCGAGCATCGGCTTGTGGTCGAAAAGATCCACGTGCGAGCATCCCCCGCCCTGCCACAAGCACACGACGCGCTTCGCCTTCGGCGGAAAATGAGGGAGGCCCGGCAGAGTCTGCGCTCCGCTGGAGGGATTCGAGAGCATAGAAGCAAGCGCCGCCGCGCCGAGGCCCTGTGCGGTGCGACCGAAAAACTGCCGCCGTGTGACACGTTCGATATTGGTCTGGAATTCGTTTTTCATTCGCGTGTGAGTGCCTGATCGAGATTGAAGATTGCGAGGCAGACCGCGCTCATCGCGGCATGCTCGGCGACATTGAGTTTATCGGCGCGAGGCGCGGAGCCGATCGCCACCGCTGCAGCCGCGGACTTTTCATCCTGCTGATAAATGACGAGTTGCTTGTCATAAGCGCGCTTCAGAAGCGCGACCTGCTCCGGCTTTGGAGCGCGTCCCATCACACGTCGGAACGCCCAAGATGCGCGCGCCGAAGTATCGGGAGCGACCTCCATCGCACGTTGCGCAAGCACTCGTGCAGCCTCTGCCCACGTGGGATCATTCAGCGTCGTAAGCGCGTGAAGCGGCGTGGAAGTCGTGCCGCCCCGCACTTTGCAAACCTGACGCGCAGACGAATCGAACATGTTTACCGGCGAAATCGTGCGGCGCCAGAACGTGTAAATGCTGCGCCTGTAGAGGTCGCCATCCTTCGAAAGAGGATAGGTAAAATCGCGCTCCTTCGTGATTGCGAGCGGCTCCCACACGGAATCCGGCTGATACGGATACACAGGTTTTCCGCCCATTTTCAGATCCAGTAAGCCACTTGCAGACAGCGCGACGTCACGAAGCACGAGGGATGGCGCACGAAACCGCATTGCGCGAGTCATCAGCCGATTCTCCGGATCGCGCGCAAGATGATCCTTCGAGACGCGGCTGTCCTGCCGATAGGTCGAGCTATTGACGATCAGACGCACCATGTGCTTCTGGCTCCACCCGCGCTCGCGAAACTCAACCGAAAGCCAGTCGAGCAGCGCCATGTGCACCGGGAACTCGCTCTGCACGCCGAGATCCTCCACCGTTTTGACAATGCCGGTGCCGAAAAAGTACTGCCACATGCGGTTCATTTGCACGCGCGCCGTCAGCGGATGTTCCGGCTGGAATAGCCAGCGCGCAAATCCCAACCGGTTGCGGGGCGCATCGGCGGGCATCGCGGGAAGAAAAGCGGGCACAGCCATCGTCACTTCGTCCTTCGGTTTCAAATACTCGCCGCGATCGAGAATGTGCGTCTTTCTTGGCTTCGCGTCGCTCATCACCATCACGCGGGGCAACGCCTGACGGAAATCTGCGAGCGCCTTGTCGGCAGACTTCGTCGCGTCACGGGCCTTTGCCACAGCGGCAGGCGGGAGGTTCTTCGCCACGTAATCACGCAGCTTTTTCGCATCCTCCTTCGAACGCTCAGGTTTTTTCAAAATGGCAGCAATATCATCCGGAAGCGCGCGACCCGACGCCGGGCGCGATCCGCTCGTGGACGAAATCCGGAAGCGCCCGAAAGTATGCTGCTTGTGGACCGACTGGAACTCGAAGGTCATCTCCAGCTTCCCGTCTGCCGGCAAGGGAATCGGTGAAGCCGCTTCCACGATGAGCGTGTGCTGCTTGTTCACGTCAGCATGGAGATACGCCCACGCAGTTCTCGGGTCGTCATCGATCACTCCCTGCGGCGAAAAACCGGCCTGCGAGTGCGTGGCGGTCGCTGCCGTCAACTTCACTTCGCTTCCGCCGGACTTCACACGAAGCTTCGTCAGGACGGCGTTTCCGCTGTCGCCGCGGCCCGCACTCTTCTTCGGCAGGCGGCGGTCCGGAATGGTCTCGATTCGAAACCCGGTCACCGCCGCGCTGGCCGGAATCACAATCGTGTAGTCAGCCGTATCCGGACTCGGGCCGTCGGCATAAATCGACTGATCCTCCAGCACGCTCAAATTCGCGCCACCGGTCGCGTTCATCGCCACGGGTTTGAGCACCGTCCACTCCACTGGCTTGGCTTCGAGCATCTCTTTCTCCACAGCCTCGTATGCGGCGATGGTTTCCGGCGACTTCTCAAGAGCGCTCTCGGCCTTCTTCGCATCGGCGACCGCGGCTTCGAGCTGCTTCAGCTTTTGCTTTTGCTCGTCTGTTCCAACGACAATGGCCGGATCCGCAATTCGATACTGCCCGCCACCGGATGGCACGCCGCTCTCCGGGACGTTGTTGAACATCGCCATCATCGAGTAATAATCGCGTTGGGTCATCGGATCATACTTGTGATCATGGCACTGCGCGCACGCCATCGTGAGACCCAGCCAGTTCGTCGCGGTCGTATCCATGCGGTCGAAAAGGATGACGTTACGTTGTTCCTCGGGAATTGCCCCGCCTTCTCCATTCAGGAGGTGATTTCGATTAAATCCGGTCGCCACGAGTTGGTCCTCCGTCGGATTCGGAAGCAAATCACCCGCGAGTTGCTCGATGCTGAATTTGTCGAAAGGCATGTCCGCATTCAGCGCCTTCACCACCCAGTCGCGCCAGATGTACTGATGCGTATCGCCCTCCTGTTGGAAGCCATTGCTATCCGCATAACGCGCTGCATCGAGCCATGGCAGCGCCATTCGCTCCCCGTAATGCGGCGAAGCCAAAAGACGCTCGACGAGCTTCTCGTAAGCGTCCGGCGACTTGTCCGCTGCGAATGCGTCCACATCCTCCGGCTTGGGCGGAAGGCCGGTCAAATCCAGCGAGAGTCGGCGAATCAACGTTTCCCGATCCGCTTCGCGCGAAGGCTGCAGTCCCGCCGCTTCCAGCTTTTCCAAAACGAAACGGTCCACCGCATTCCGAACCCACTTTTCGTTCTTCACCGGCGGTTCAGGCGGACGGACAGGAGCTACGAATGCCCAGTGCGCGGAGTAGTTCGCGCCTTCATCGATCCATCGCTTCAAAAGCTCCTTCTGCGCTGGCGTCACGTGACGGTTCGCTTTGGGCGGCGGCATTACGTCGTCGCGATCATCAGTGAACAGGCGCTTGATCAATTCGCTGTCGGCGGACTTGCCCGGGACAAACGCCTTCAGCTTCAGCGCCTCGTCCCGCACATCGAGCCGCAAGTCCGCCTCGCGCTTGTTCGAATCCTGACCGTGACAATAAAAACAGTTCTCGGAAAGGATCGGCCGGATATCGCGATTAAAGTCCAGCGGCGCAGCGTGGGCTGCAGCGGAAGCGAACACAAAAATTGCAGGGCGAAAATTCACGCTTCAACAACCCGCAGAGGGCGCAAGTCGTTTGATACAATCAGACACCGCCGTCCGATCACAAATTCCGTTTCTGCTCCCTGCCAAGGCGCTTTTGAACATCCGCAGACAACTGAGCCCAGTTCGACTGAAGCCATTGCTGCGCCGCAGCATCGTTCACTTTGCGCCAGTGGCCGAAGAACTTCGCGGCAGCATCCCCGCGCATCTGCGGATCGGAAATCGCCAGCGCGAGCCGCATGGAGTCCGACTGGTTTGAGTCCGCATAAACCGCCGCGAGATTCATCCGTCCTTCGTCCGCGAGCGGCCCTGCAGGCTGCGTGGAAATCCATACCTCCATCGCCTGCGGATGCGTCGCCGCCCACGAACCCAAAGCACCTTTCGTCGCCTCGGTTTTCGCGTCTCCCGCAGGAAGCGTCGCGATCCAATCGAGCGCCTTTTGCGGTTCAATCGCGCCCCAGGTTGTGCCGAGATGGTCGATTACGCCGTCGCGCATTTCCGCGTCATCAATGCTTTCGCTCCACTTTACCGCCGCGTGAATATCGCTCGCCGCCCAGACTGTCGCGAGAGTTCCCGCGGCATTCGTCCGCGCTTCCCCGGCGGGCAGTTTTTTCACCCACTCGGCCGTCGCAGCGGGGTCGGCGGCGGCCCATGAATTCACAAGCGCCGAGCCCAGATTGATGGCCGCGGCTCCGGTCATCATCGGCGTAAAGTAGGCCGCTGCGTCGGCGGGATTCTGCCGTGCCCACTCACTCGCAACGAGCACCCGTGCCGTCTCCTTGTTGCCCGGATGCGAAAGCGTCTCGGCCCACGCGGCAGCCGACTTTGCATCGAGGCCGGTCCACGTTGTAACCAGAGCGTCGAGCATGCTTTGCGAAGTCGAACCCGTGGATACAAACCACGCGGCCGCGCTTTCGGGATCACGCCGCGCCCAACCCTGCACGAGAGACGTCGCAGCCTCTTCCTTCAATGGTCCCGAAAGATTCGCCTCAACCCACAACCACGCTTCCCGCGGATTCGAGCCGCCCCATTTCTCAACCGCTGCCACGAGCGCCTCGGATTGCTGGATGCCCGCGGGAAAATTTGCTTTTGCATACTCCATTGCCGCCTTCGGATCCTTCGCAGCCCATGCTGCAAACAGTGCCCGGAGAAATTCCAGACGGTCGCCCGCATCTGGAATCTTCGCGGCGATCGCGAGCGCCTTCCGCACATCCTCCGCCACCAGTCGCGCCGCGAGTGCGCGCAACGTTTCGCCGCGTTCGTCGCGATCGGGATTCGAAATCGCGCGGCTCAAAACACTCATCGGATCGCCTTGCGCTGACGCCAACCCTGCGCTTCCCGGGTTCTCGGAAGGCGGCACTGTTTTCGCAGCGGCCGGCGCGCTTGTTTCACCGGATCGCTGCGGGCGCATCCACTGCATGACGCCAAGCCCGATTACCACGCCTGCGAGGACGAGCAAAACGGACCGGAGATGTGCGGGCTGCGCCATGAGAATCACAATGCAGCGGGCGTCCGGTGGCCGCAAGCGCGGTGTCTTACAACCTTTTCACGCGCAACGTCGCCGCTCCTTCAAACCGCCGCTTGCCAAAGCGCGCGCGACCGTTAATTCTCCGCGCCCTCGTCGGAACCTCCGGCGGGATAACAGCACCAAACAAGCACTCGAATCCGGTCGTTCGAACCAGCGCCCATATTACCTGTGCGGCGCAGGGACTTCCGGAAACCGGGTGCGGGAACCAAGATTGAATTTTCCCAATGATCCGAGTCCAGCAACTGACCAAAAAATACGGCTCCTTCACCGCGGTGAAGGGCATCAGCTTCGAAGTCGAGAAGGGTGAAATCGTCGGTTTCCTTGGCCCGAACGGCGCGGGGAAATCCACGACGATGAAAATCCTCACCGGCTTTCTTCCTCCGACCACGGGACGTGCGAGCATCGCAGGATTCGATGTCTTTGACCAAAGCGTCGAGGCACGCCGCCGACTGGGCTACCTGCCGGAAAACACGCCGCTTTATACCGAGATGAAAGTCGGCGAGTACCTCCGCTATCGCGCCGCGCTCAAGGGAGTCCCCGGGTCCAAAGTCCGCGAGCGCGTGGGCGATGTGCTCGACCTTTGCCAAATCAGCGACCGGGAGAAACAACTCATCAGTTCCCTTTCCAAAGGCTACCGCCAGCGAGTGGGTCTCGCGGACGCGCTCGTCCATGATCCCGATTTGCTCATTCTCGACGAACCGACCATCGGACTCGACCCAAACCAAATTCGCACGGTCCGCGAGTTGATCAAGAACCTCGCCGAAAAGCGAACCGTGCTCATCTCGACGCACATCCTTCCGGAAGTAGAAATGATGTGCTCGCGCGTCGTCGTCATCCATCGCGGACAAATCCGCGCCACCGACACCGCCGAGAACCTGCGGAAGAATCACCGTGCAGTCGGTGAACTCGTTCTGGAGGCCAAGGCCGGTCCCGACGCCGTGGATGCGCTCAAGGCAATTCCCACGGTGAAAGATGTCACCGCAACCCCGGACGGCGATTGGACTACCTTTACGCTTCGTCTCGACGCCAACGCCGAACCCGGCGCGGAAATCATGCGTCTTGCGATGGAGCGCAAGTGGGAGGTCCGCGAAATCCACCAGAAACGCGCGACGCTTGAAGACGTCTTCGCCGAACTCACCACCTCCGAACACTAAGCCACTTTCCTGATTTTAAAGATGAGAACCTTCCTCGTTCAAATGATGCGCGAAGTCCGCAGCATCTTCAACACAGCGATCGCCTACGTCGTAATGGCAGGCCTGCTATTCCTTCTCGGCTTCACGTTTCAGACCGTAGTCTCGATTATCAACAAGTCGCCGTCCGATATCACAGTTCTGGAGGGCGCTTTTGGAAACAATTTGTTCTTTTTCATCTTCGCCATCACGACATCTCTCGTGACGATGCGAACCTACTCGGAGGAATTCCGTATGGGCACGATAGAAATGCTGACCACCGCTCCTGTCAAAGAATGGCAGATCGTTCTCGCGAAGTTCTTTGGAACTGTGATCTTTTACGCAATCACGCTCGCCCCGACTCTCGCATTCTTCACCATTTTCTCCGTCGTCAGCAATTCTCATCCGGCGGCCAAAGGTCCGGGGGCTTTCTACGGCGCGTATTTACTCCTATTCCTAATCGCGATGCTTTTTATCGCGATTGGAAACTTCGCCAGTTCTCTCGTGAAGGATCAGGTGAACGCGGCGGTGATAAGCATCACGTTCAAGATCATTTACCTGGTCGGACCAGTGATGCTCGGAATCCTGCTTACGGTAACAGACCCGCGAGCTCGGGCCGCTGAAGAGTTCATAAGTCCGGTGATGCACATGCGAGACTTTTCACAGGGGGTGATCGATACTCGCCGGATAGTCTGGTATCTATCGCTAACGGCGTTTTTCCTCATTCTCACCCACCACGTTTTCCACAGCCGGAAACTGAAATCGTAACCACAACTGCCGCCGACCATGGAAACACCGGACACAATTCCCGCCCAGCAAACCGAACCGAAGGATGCAGCGCCAAAGCTCCGCATTGGACGTTTGGAGGTGGGCATCAACATCGTCGTCCAACTCATCGTTATGCTCGCGATGCTGGTGATGATCAACTACGTCAGCAACAAATACTACAAGCGGTGGAATTGGGCCCGTAATCAGCAGGTCGAGCTCAGCGACATGACTCGCAGTCTGCTGGAGAATCTGCCCAAACCGATGCGAGCGATCGTATTTTTCTCAGATCCCGGCGAGGCCGAACAGGACGCCCGCACGATGCTGCGCGAGTATGAATTCGCCGCCGGCGGAAAGCTGACGGTCGAAGACGTAAATCCCGAACTCAATTTCGCCCGCGCCCGTGATTTGCAGGCAAAATACAAGTTCGGCGCGATCGAGAACGTCATCATTCTCGACTACGACGGACGCAGCAAATTCATCAACTCCGCGGAACTGGCGGAGATGGAACAGCGCGATCCGATGGCCGAAATGCAGGCGCGGATGCAGGGTCAATCGCTTCCTCCGCCCCGAATGATTTCCTTCAACGGCGAACAGGTTCTGACCAACGAAATTCTGGCCCTCACGGAACCCAAGCAGAACAAAATCTACCTGCTGAACGGCCACGGTGAGTACGACCTCGGCGGCAAGAAAACTGAGGGCCTGAAGCTCTATGCGCAGCGGCAGAATCTGCTGCTCGCAAACCTCACCCTTGCGGACGTGGATAGAATTCCGGATGACGCAAGTTCGGTGATGATTCTGGGGCCGAAGTTCGACTACACCGAGCGCGATCTGAAGGTCATTACGGAATATTGGGATCGCAAGGGACGCATTTTCATCACACTCGGCAAAACCGGAGGAAAGACGCCAAACCTGTTCTCGTGGCTCTCCGCACGTGGTGTGCGGCCGCAAGACGACTACGTGCTGCGCGTCGCAAATGCTGGCGGTGTCCAGGTGCTGCAATCCGGGGCGATTATCTCCGCCACTCCGTCGCCCGTGACCAGCACACTTGAGGGCGTCGCGCTTGAACTCATCGGCGCGACCCAGTCCTTCGAACTCGACCGAGCGAAGGAAACCACCGAGCAACTCAAACTGACGGGCATTCTCGTCTCACCGCAGGGATTCTGGGGTGATTCGGAATTCAATGAAGGAGACACCGAAGCACCGCTTTTTGATCCAAAGAAGGATCGGCAGGGACCGCTCCTGCTCGGCGTGCTTGTTGAGAAGGGCAGCTCCACAGACCCAAACGTGAAACTCGAAACATCGCGACTCGTCGTGGTCGGCAACAGCGATTTCCTCACCGACGACGGCCTGCGCGCCGCGCCGATGGCACTCGACCTCACTTCGAACAGCGTAAACTGGATGCTCAACCGCGACGTCCTCATCAAGATTCCGCCGAAGCAGAAGAATAAACTCACGCTTTCGCTTTCACTCGAGCAGCTCAATACCATCCGCCTTTGGACGATGATTTACATTCCGCTGATCGTGGCGCTCATCGGCTTGTATTACCTCTGCTCGCGGCACGGGAAGAATCTCTTCATCATCACTGCCTGGCTCGCCGGTGCATTCCTCGCGGGCGTGGCGGCCTGGTATATCCTTCTCTGGCGTCTCGGCATGGAGGAGGCGAAGAGCGTCCCGCGGAATCTGCTCATCGCGATCGGAATCGCGGTCGCTCTCACGGTGATTTCGATTGTGATCAATCGTCACGAAAACCAAAAGCGCGAGGCTTCAAAGAACTAGTCCATTTCCGCCATGAAATCATTCCGCAGCACCATCGTCCTCGTCATTCTCGGACTCGTCTTCTGGGGATATCTGAAATTCTACGATGACCGGTTCGCCGGCACGGATGGCGTCACAAAAACAACCGGCATCGACCGGCGGAAAGTGGATTCCTTCAGTATCCGCAACGGCGAGGGCGAACTGAAATTCACGCAAACCGACGGGGTCTGGATGATCGAGACTCCGGTGAAAGACCGTGCCGACGACGGCGCGGTGGCAACGCTATTCACGACGCTCGAAGGGCTCGACATGAACCTCCGAAAAGTCCCGGTGCCGAAGGGCAAGGACATCCGCGAGATTCAGCGCGAACTCGGTGTGGCCAAGGGCGAAGTGAGCATCAAACTCACCGGCGAGAAACCGCTCGAATTGCTCGTAGGCAAGGAAACCGCGGTGGATGGTCGCGTTTACGGCCGAATCGACGGCGCCGATACGATGTACGTCCTGCCAGCCGAAGTGCGGAAGCTTCTGATCAAAGGAGTCAAGGACTGGCGCGATCGCAAGCTCACGAGCATCGCAGCCGCAGAGGTGCAACGCGTCATCTTGAAAACCGCGAAGGGAGAAATCGAAGCCGAGAGAAAGGCCGGAAACTGGAACCTCATCCGGCCGTTAAAGGCGCGGGCAGACAATCAAAAGATGAACGACCTCATCGCGAACACGACCGCACCCAGCATCGAGGATTTCATCGCCGATTCGAAAGACCTCGCGACCTTTGGACTGATCGAGCCACGCGCCACGCTCGTGTTTCACACCGAAGGCGGGAAGGAACCGATCACAGTGCAGATTGGAGCACTCAAGGAAATGCCAGCGGAGGAGAAGAAGCCGGACGCGAAGGCCGAGGAAAAGAATGATGCAGCCAAGCCCGCACCAAAGCCGCCGGCGGTTGTTTACGCGAAAGTGAGCACGCGCGACGGAATCGTGACTGTTCCCACTGCAATCGAAAGCGTACTCTCCACCCAGCCGAATGATCTTCGGGACACCAGCCTGCTGCGCGTGCAACCGGACATCGTGGACCGCATCACCATTGAGAGCGGAACCTCGAAGCTCGTGCTCGGTCGCGACGGCGAGGAATGGAAGCGGAAGACTGCAGGAAAGCCGGACGAAGCCGTCAACTCCGGTGCCGCAAACAAGCTGCTCAACGACCTCACCAATGCAAAAGCAGTCCGCTTTGTCGAAGACGTCGCGAGCGACCTGAAAAAGTACGCGCTCGATCGTCCCGCATTCGCGCTCACGCTGAGCAGCTACTCCACGGAAGGCACGCCGGAGTCCGATCCCGGCGAGAAGCCGATCTCGAAGATCCTGCTCGGCAACATGGAAGGTGATTCCATTTTCGCAAAGCTCTCGGATGAACCGTTCATCGTAGCCGTGCCTGCGCGACTCGCCGAGGGACTCTCCGCCGACCCGTTGGTGTGGCAGGACTTGAAAATCTACGACTTGAATAAGAACGATATCGTCCGCCTCGAAATCGCACGCAAGGAACAGCCCTCTGTGACGATGGAACTCGACGCGCAGAAGGTTTGGAAGCTTTCGAAGGGCGATGGCGCCGTGAACCAGAGCGCCGTGCAGTCGCTCATCAATACGCTCCACTCGCTGCGCGCAGTCCGCTGGACTGGCGCGACGGACGCAGTCGTGCAGGGTTTGGATAAACCCTCCATCGTGGTCCAATTCACGCTCGCCGACAAAAAGACCGGGAAACTCTCCATAGGCAGCGCGAATGCCGACCTTCTCCGCCACGCCACCTGCCAGGGAAAAACGGGGACGTTTCTACTAAACCAACCCGATGTCAGCGCATTCGAGGCGGTGCTCATCGAAGGTCAGAAACCGGCCACGCCACCAACCCCCGAAAACGCCCCTGTGACCCCTTCGGTACCCGCCCAAAACATGCCTACGCCGGCTCCGGCTGCGCAACCGGTAGCAGCGCCCCCGAAGGTCCAGGAAGCGCCGACCAGTGAATTCAAACCCGCGCCGGAATCCGTGCCCGCCGCGCAATAAAGCGGTGCGACCTCACGCAGTGAGGACCGGAGCTATTCAGCGGGCATCGCAAACCCGCATTCCGGCTTTTCCTTACGGCTTGACTGCGCGGACACGCATGTAGCGAGGCGACGCTCCGATTGGCGAGGTATCACGGAAGCAGACCTCTTCGACGCCGTTTCCAAGGTCAGTTGCATTCACGAATATGCCTGCATTGGTCCATCCACCGGCGTTCGTGATGTCTCCGTTGATTTCAACGAGATAGGTCACATCGAGGGCGTTCTTCGGCCGCCGGAACGTGACACAGAGGTAGTCGCTGCCCGACACGTTAACTCTTCCCCCGATCGCAATCGAACCTGGGTTATCGGCGGTTTTTGGCAGGCGGCCGAAAGCGAATTCAGCAAAGTTATTAAGCCCGTCGCCATCGGGATCGGCGGTGAGTGCACCAGACGTATTCGGATTCAGCAACGTCGGGATTTCCGCAAGCGTGAAGTAGTCCCATCGCCAGCCTTCGAAGACGCGGGAGTTCTGCGTATCGCCAGCATTCGGACTCCCATTCTGATCGGCACTAAGCGCCCAAGTGGTCGGTGTGCTATAGGAATCGTATGCTGGCACCGCATCACGGACGACAAAACTCCGATACTGTCCCGTAGGAACCGGGAACCAGTCGTCGTCATACGTGAAGTCGAGAACTTCCTCACCAACGATGTCCTCGATCCGAAGGCGTTCCCCTCCATTGTCGAGGTTTCCTTCGAATTCCCCGGCGATCGGACGTCCGGTGCCATATCGCGCTTCAAATGCTGCCTGACTCGCGACGACGAGGCATCGGGCTCCCGCTGGAAGTGAATAACCTGCCGGGAAAGTAAAATCGATACCTTCCTCGAATCGCGCACCACCCAAATCCAGAGCACTTGCGCCGGTATTCACGAGTTCGATGAATTCAAAATCGCTCGCAACCAAACCAGGCAGCACTGCGAGTTCGGCCGGAGTAGCCGGCGCAGGCCGGAAATTGAGTTCCGAGACTCGGAGCTGGTTCTGGTGCGCAGTCGCGGTGCCCGTGTACGTCTGGGTCTGAACCACCGTGTAGCCTGCGGATAGATCCATCGGATTTACCGGCTTGCTCAGCGTAATCGAACCGCCGCGCGCGGACAGCTGGCGATCGTAGGGGCCCGTAACGAAGCGATACTCATTACCTTTCGGCGAAACAGTCCGCTGGCGGAAGGCCCACGGCTGATTGGCGACCACGAGTTGGTTGATGTAGCCGGAATTCGTGCCCTGCGTAGTCGCCGCTCCCTGCGCGGGAATCACAGTGCCGCCGCGGAACCGGATGTTCACGTCGCCGGAAATCTTCCATCCCGAGATATCGACGGCTTCATTGGATGTATTGCGGATGACAAAATACTCGAATGATTGGGGATTCGTTCCCGAAGGTAGAGAAGCAGGAAGTCCGGCAGTCGGGTTCGGGTTGAACTGCTCGATCACGAGCGATGGATTCGCAGACTGGCTCGAAGGGAGAGGAATCGTGCCACTCACCGGCGGAGTCGGGTTGAAAAAGAAGTCCCGGCGGCCCGTCACAAACGGGAGTAGGCTCGTCGATCCATCCCCCCAGTTCGCGTAAGGATTTGCGCCCGGGTAGGGCGGAATTGGATTTGAGTGAGTGATGCGTGCCCCCTGAGCGCGAACCGTATGATCATTCATACGGCTGTCCGTGTAGGCGATTTGCGTGCCGGAGCCATCCACCCAGAAGCCCCAAGCCCGGGCCTCCAAGTCGGCATCGTCAACGCCAGTCTGGGGATTGTTTGGATTTGGATCGATTTGATTCAGCAACGCGTTCACACGCTGGGTCAGATAACTGTTCGTCTCGGTGGCAGACCCGTAAAATTGCTCAGCAAGCGTGCGAAGGCGCCGGACGAACATGGCATTGAGCTCCGGCGTGCCGTAAACGATCGAGATCACGCGATTTGTGTTCACACCAATCTGGAGCGGTCCCTGGCTGTGAATATCGTCATCGAAGTAGCCGCCGCCGCTTGCGTTCCATGTGTGACCGAGACTCAAATCCTGATCCCAAGGCAGAAGACTCCACTCGCGAGTGCCGTTGGTGTCGCGATAGATGTAATAGTTCTTGTGGCCGAAATCGCGTCCGAGAATGACCGAATGTGTCGCCAGCCAATTGATTGCCGATGCAATGTCACCGTTATCGTATAGAAAACGCAGGCGATCCGTCATCGTGTTCGTGCTTGCAACACCGGCAACGAATGCCGCCAGATCGGCGCTATTCCCGTCATCCGGATTCTTCTTTTCGACGCTGTTATTGCCGGTCGTGATGGTCGCTGAATCCAGTTGATTGTAAACCTTGTACAATGCACCAGCGGTGTTATCGAGCCCCTCCCGCTGGAGCCATGCCTCGTTCGCATTTTCCACAAGATCGTAAAGCCCCTTGAAGGTGCCGTTTTGGTGCACGCGAATGATGACCGCGTAGTGGGATGCATAGTGGAGGGATTTTTCGAAAGCTTCCCAAGCCACTGTGTTGCGGACTTTCGATTTGTCCGCATAGTTGCTCAGAATATTTGTTCCGGTGGAATCCGGCTCTCCATCCTTCCATCGGAATTTTTTGTCCTTCGCAAAGCTCAAGTCATGGCTCTTTTTCGGCATTCCAGTGGTGGATTGCCCGTGAATATTCACCAGAACATTGTCGTAAAAGCGGCCCTTCGGCGCGACATATCCGACCGGCGGACTGTCCTTTGAGAGTGGCTTGAAGTAGAATGAGCAACGCGTTCCGGTCGCGTTCACCGTGTTATCCGTTCCGGTGAAGAACCAGTGCAGCAACGGTAGCGTGGAATTCCCGGTGCTTACCTGTGCGACCGTGCCGTAGTAGATTTCGGCTTCGGTCGTGGCATCGGGCGCCGGATTTGTGAGGGGGCCGCTCGTGCCAAAGTTATACGGCGGTGAGTAGGAATACAGGTTGTTGACGTCGCGTGCTTCGATACGCCAGCGAATCATTTCACCCGGCGCGAGGCTCGTTGTGGGCACCAGCGCAGAATAGATACCGTCGCCGGCAATCACATCGCCGTTAGTGCCGTTGTCCACCATCACAATTGTCGATTCCGCCGTATACATCCTGCGCCATTTGAGCTGGACCGGGTCAGTGGCGGCCAGGTTGTTAATGGTTTTGACGACCCGTGCCGTGACAAGGATTGGTGCGCTCCCAGCGCCGCCGACCGGCTGCTCGGCATCATCCGTCGCTTGCGATATATCCGGGGGAATTGCGGTTGTAATCGAACCATTCGCGAGCCCGAGTGTCGGAGCGGAAAGATAACCCGTCGCGGTACCGGAAGGCATATCGATTTCCACCGTCGGTCTCATGCAGACGTTGTCTGTCTCACCCAGAGAGCCATCGCTGTTCATCACTTGAATCGCCAGAACATTGGTCCCAACGACAAAATTCGAAAGTAATCCCGAGGCAATCGAAGCCGAGCTGATTGTTGTTACCGATGTGTCGTTCTTGTTGCTGCTGGCGTACGCGTCCCAACTCGACGAAGACGCACGGTCTGCCGCGACCTGAATGCCGTTTAAATAACAGATGTAGCCATCGTCGTAACGCAGCTTGATTCGAGCTCCGGCGATGCCGGCGGTGCTTGTCACCGTGAACGGGATGCGTACGAAAACAGAGCCGTTAACACCGGACATTGCCGCGGAGATATTCGTCGTGATGATTGGCGTCGGGGTGCCGTTAATCGTCACGTTGTTCGTAAATCCGTAGCCGATTCCCGAGTTACCTGAACTCCAGGCCGTATCGTTGAATCCCAGTGTGTTCCAAGAAGCCGGGATGTCCGAGGCCTGCGTCGGGACCTTGTATTTCAACGCAGAGCCTTCGGGCATCACAACGGTTGCGACCGTTGTAACCGTGGTGCCATAGGTTCTGTTTTGCGGCTGCGGTGGGTATTTGAAATTCGGGAAAGCGGACCCAATTTCGTGTTCGATCGTAACGCCGTCCGGACGCACGAGCGCGAGATGCTCGCCGCTCGCATCAAGCTTAAAATTGGTATGCAGCCGGGGTGCGGTCGGAGTACCGAGGACCGCTTTCCGGTTCTTGGCGGAGCACCAGACTACCAGCCGCTCGCCCGCGCCGAGGTTGATTGCAGGTGTGGTCACCGGAAACTGCCATTTTCGGAGGTCTGAGCCAGTCCCCAGCGCATCGTTTCCTGCCTGATCAGTCAAATACCAGCCGTTGAGGTTGACGGTGGTAGCACCACTGTTCTGCAATTCTATCCAATCCTCCTTGTCTCCATCTTCGTCAACAATCGTCGAAGTCGGCGACGAATTATCCGCCATAAACTCGCTGATGATAACCTGAGCATTGGCGAATTGAAGGGTGAGAGCCAGCGCAAGCGCGGTAATTACGATTCGGGTCCGGGTTGTGATCATGGGATTGTTCTTCAAAGTATGGAGGAATTCTATCGTTTCAAGGAATTGCTTTGTCCTACGACGAAAGTGTTACGACTTCCGATGCGGAGAAGGTCGCACATCCGCCGAAAGATTGTTTGCGGGAGCTTTCGAGGCTTTTTATTGAGCCGAAGTGGAGGCGATTTAGCCGCTCTGGGTCAAATGGCTTAGGAAAGCCTTTCGTTAAAATAAGAATCAGAAGTCCGCAGGAGAACCCAGCCGCCTGCGCAGCGGGAGATTCCCACAGGCGGCCGGGATTCTTCAAACCACCGATTACTTTCGGCGGCGACGTCCTGCTAGCATCGCGAGTCCACCGAGGAGGAGGGCGGCAGATCCGGGCTCCGGCACAATCAGCGCGAAGTCGTTTCCGCCGGTAGGCGAGTTAGTCGCGGAATCGGCGAGGTAGGTCGCAGTGAAGTCCACCCCATTGATGCTGACGATTGCTCCTTCGGCCACACCGCCGAACGTTCCGATAATCGGATCTGCGCCGTCATTGATCATCAGGAACAGGTAGTCCGTCGGAAGGCCGGTCGAGATGGTGCTCGTGAAGTTCGCTGTGACGCCGGTCCCGATGGTGAGGCCGCCGGAAACATTAATCTGGTCGTAGCTCGAAACCGTTGTGAGGTCGAAGTTGACCGTGCTTCCCGTCATCACATTCAGGTCACCCATCGTGAGCGTGCCCGTGCCCGTGCCGGGGCTCAGGGTTCCGCCAGCGACTGCGACGTCGCCCATGGTTCCGTTGCTGCCTGTGAGAGTTGCACCGAGAGCGATGGTCACATTTCCGGTGCCGACGTTGTTGTTCACCACAAGCGTGCCCGCATTGACAACAATCGGTCCCGTGAAGGTGCTGCTGTTCGCGGTCAATGTCGTTGTGCCACCTCCGTTGTGGAGGATGGGACCGCTTCCGCTGATCGCGCCAGCGATGGTAAGTGAGCCGGTGCGATTGATGGAAAGGAGACTATTATTCACGAGTGGACCGCTTCCGAGGCTGCCTGCTGCTCCACCTGCGCCAACCTGGAGATTACCGCCGCTGATGGTGGTGCCGCCGGAGTAGTTGTTGTCGCTCCCGAGCAGCATGCTTCCGGTTCCCGTTTTTACAAGCGCGATGGTTCCCACATCGTCGGAAATGGTCCCGAAGAATCCAGTGCTGTTACCGTTGGTTCCACCCAAAGTCAGCGTCGATGCCGCCACGCCAGTGTTCTTGATGGTGCCACCGAGGCCATTGAGCGCGCCGATGGTTTCGGAGAGGCCGTTCAAATCCACCGTTCCACCATTGAGGTTAACGACAGCGGCATCAGCGATTTGGTCTCCATTCGTTCCACTGAGTTGGAGCGTTCCGGTGTTGACCGTGGCAACAGCGCCTACTGCGCGCATCGTGGCTGCGGTCTTGTTCAGGATGACCGTGCCACCGTTCACGAGCAGGTTGCCCGCAACGTTGTCGGTTGTGCCGCCGAGCGTCAGCGTACCTCCAGTGGTCTCCAGAGTGAAGTGGGTGGCCCCGGTTCCACCGGTGACCTTCCCATTGTATGTTCCGCCATTGGTCACCGTGAGGATCGACGGACCGGCAGCGATAGTCCGGAGCTCGGCATTCACGTTAGCGCTGTTGAGCGTGCCAATAGTTTCGTTATCGCCGTTCAATTGAAGGATCGCGGCTGCAGTTCCCGTAAGTGATATATCGGCGCTGTCAGGAAGTTGATTACGCGGGTCACTAAACACACCCGAGCCTACTTGAAGGATCGCATTTTCCTGAATCACGACATTTCCGGTAAATGTATTCTCCGCTTGCAAATCGACACGCCCCGTAGCTCCGGGTGTGGTCTTCGCGATTGTGAGCGTACCGACGTTTCCACTAATCGGACCGGTGAAAGTCGTGCGGTCAAGGTTTCCGCCAAAGATCGTTGCACGATTCAAATTAATCGCACCAGTAAAGACTGAGGCGATTGCTGCGGTGTTGCTTGCGCTTCCGATCGTAGCCGTTCCACTTCCGAGCGCACTCACGGTGATATGGTTCGGAATGGTGAGCACCCCAGTGCTCGTCGCGAGCAATGCGACGTTGTTGGCGCCGGTATCCGCATCGCCGAGAGTGACGAGACCGGGGATGCCGCCGACGCCGGCTCCGAAGCCGCTGTTGTTGTTTGTCTGTACAGTCCCCTTCGATACGGTGAGACCACCCGCGAAGGAGTTCGCTGCGTTAAGATTGAGGGTGCCGGTTCCTTCCTGACGGACTTCACCAAATCCGCTAATGGCTCGGGTCGTGGTTGCCGTGTCACTACGGCTCCACGCCACGATGCCATCGTTCACGAATGGGTTCGCTATGCCTGCGTTCACGGCGTCGGCAATCGAGCCGCTGGTGGCTCCGTCGCCGATGATGAGTTTGCCGGCGTTTACGGTGACCGCGCCACCAAATGTATTTGCGCCGGTGAGACGCAAAACTCCATCACCCGCCTTCACGAACCCCGTGTAGTAGCCACCGAACGTTAGCGGATTCGCAGTGTTCGCTACGGTGATGTTTTGATTCAGGGTAATTTGCGTCCCGCTATTTACCGCAGCGATGTACGAGTTTGCCGGGATGTTGGTTCCGGTCACAGGCATACCGACGTAAAGACCTGCGGTGGACGCGAGTCCCGTTAGGGCTGCGGCGTTTGCCGCATTTGTTCCGTTTTGCGTCGCGGGGTTTCCTGCAGGGTTTGCGAGTGTCGCAGAGATGACCATTTCTGCTGCCGTGTTGTTCTGATGCACGATGATATCCGCACCGCGGGCGTCCACCGGGGTCACTGTAACCGGGATGATGCTACCACCAGAAACGGTCGTGATGTTTGCGCCCACCGCCGGACCGTTCAGGATGCCACCACGGCCGAGCGAGAGCGTTTGCGCATCAAGGCCCAGATTTGTCGCAGCAGCGGTCGCAAAACGGATGGTATCCGTGGTGGTGGCTCCAGTGAATGTGAAGTCGGCGGTCACGTTCGTGTTGTTGTTCGCCGCATACGCGTTGTTCACGTAGCCGGTGAAAGCGCCAAGCGTGCTGTTGCCCACCTGTGCAGCCCAGTCGTTGCCATTGTAGGTGGCATAGGCGTGGTTGGCAGTGTTGATGTATCCGTTCGCCGAATTGACGGCATTGGTCCGGATGACGCCGCCATTTACGGCTTCGAAATTGATCGTCCCAGTAATTGAGCCAGTTCCACGAGCCAGGCTGCCGTTTGTATTAAGGATGATCAATTCAGTGCCGGATCCGGTACCGCCGTCCACGCGGAGATTGCCGCCATTCATGGCGATGGAGTTGCCATCCATCCGGAACGTCGATGTCCCCACCGGGTTGCCGATTACGCTCAGGCGTCCGCCGTCCAGGGTGACGTTGCCGAGGATTTGGGTGCTCGTATTTGCGCCGCTGAGGGCGATGTTGAGACCACCGCGGCGGACCGCGAGTTGGTTGAGCACGACGGCTGGCTGCGCGGAAAGCGTAGCGGTGCCGGAGCCGGCTTGCTCGATGACGCCCGCGCCGGTGACAGCATTTGCGATCGTGATGTTATCCGCACGGTTGTACGTGAGCGTTCCACCTGCGGTCACACTTGCACCGCCAGCAAGACTGCCGCTTGTGCCGCTGTAGCCAAGGACAAGTCGGCCCTGGTTTACGGTGACAGAACCATTCGCCGTGCTGTCGCCCGTGAGGACGGCGCTGCCGGTGCCAGCTTTGATCAAGTTCGTGTTTCCTGCGATGGTGCCTGCGAATCCACGGAAACTGGTGTTGTTGCTGATGATGAATCCGCCGACTTCCAAGATGCCGCCCCCGTTCACGACGCCGCTGGTACCTTCAAGGCGCCCAATCATTTCGTAGCGACCGTTCATGTCAAAGGTGCCTCCTCGCATGAAGACTTCGACGTTGTTTGCGATCTGGTCGTCGGCGTTATTGATGCCTGCAAGGCGCAAAGTTCCGGCATTAATCGTGACGCCAGCGTTGGAGCCTGCGGTTTGTGCGCCTGTGGCTCCGGCTGCGCGACCGGAATTCAGAAGTGCGCCGGCAACTGTTTCCTTCGCCAGTTCGACCACTCCGTTCTCGACGCGAATTGCGGCGTTGGTGTTGTCGTAGAGACCACCAAGGGTGAGCGTGCCGCTGCCAACTTGAACGATTTCCGTGCGGACATCCGCACCGATGATCTGGTTTTTCACCGTGATGGCGTCCGAGCGGTTAAAGACCAGGTCGCCCTGATTTTGAAGCGTAACGACGCCGTGGCCGTAGACCGCGATTGGCGTCGCGCCGCCCGGCAGAGTTCCGCTTGTGCCGCCGTCACCGACACGAAGCTGACCGTTTTGGACGGTCGTTGTGCCTAGACCGGGGAGGTTGCTCGTGATAGTCCAAATCGAACTGCCACCTTTGAAAAGGTTCACGAAGCCATGTGTCGGGTCGCCGAATGATGGCGCAAACGTGTTGTTCGGAAGCGAGCCGTTCACGGCGTTGAGCAAGGTGGTATCGTAATCACCACCGAGCGTCAGGTTACGTGACGTTCCCGGAGCCACCGCGAGCGAACCCGTGCTCGTAAGATTGAGGCTACCGAAGCCACGGGCGTCGATTGTTGCACCATTGATTCCAACGGTGAACAGCTTGTTCGTGCTGTCTCCCTTGCCCATGTAGCGCAGGGTGCCGCCGTCGAGAATCAGGCGGTTTGCAGCAGCCGTGGTTTGTCCGATGCTCGATGCACTGCCACCATTCGAGAGTTTTGAAACGCCAAGCACGCCACCGGCGAGATCGCGGGTGCCGATTTCGGTGACACCGGCATAAGTGTTTGCCGGATTTGCGAGGAATAGGAGACCACCACCGGTTTTTTCGAACGGCGATGCTGAAGTACCCGCGACGAGGCCGGACAGAACTCCGAGAGTATCGGCGTGAATTCGGCTGCGACCAAGGAAACGCACGGTGCCGTCAATGGTTTCCCCGTTGATGAGACGCATCGCGCCCAGAATTCCGGCAGCCTCACCCATACCGATGCCGGACAGGTTGATGTTGTTTGCAACGCCCAAATTCAGCGTCGCTGCGGGACGCAAGAAGAGGAGCGAACCACCATCTCGAACGCTAACATTTCCCAATCCAAGGCCGGTTCCGCCTTCGAGGGTGACACGACCCGAGTTAATGACGAATCCGCCGGAGTTCAGGTTATTGATCGCCGTGTTTGCAGCAGGGAAATTTGCGCTGCCCAGTTTCGTCAAGGCTCCGGGGCCGGTCTTGACGATTGTCACCGGATTAAAACCACCAGCTGCGAGCGGCGCATCGACCACTTGCAGGCGCATTCCAATATCCGTGATGGTTTCGAAATGCGTCGGTGCGGTGAAGTAAAGCTCGCCCGTCGGGAGTCCCGTGGTAATTCGCCCCTGCGCGCCAGCATTCGTCTGCAACCAGTGATTTGCCGCACGATTGACGACACCGCCGTCGGCGATGGTCAGAAGAGCACCATTGTTCACGAATGCGTCCACCTGAGTCGTCAGAGAGCGAATCGTGAGGTCGCTCGTAATCACTGCATTTGCCGCAGTGGTGTTCAAGACATCGTCAGTGGCCAGAGCGGTCGACAGCGCGACACCGGTGGTATTCAGTGTAGGCGAGATCGCCGCAACATTGCCGGCGACGATTTCGGCAAATGTCGTGTTGGTCGCGCCGGCACCAGCCGTGTAAGCGGCAGACAGACGGCCGGTCGGCGTCGCACCGTTGATGAGCGTCGGGGTAATCGTTCCTGTCGTGTCGAAAGTCACGCCGCTGCGCGCCGGGACATTGATATCCGAGACCGTGAGTGCGGTTGCAGCCGCCGCTCCAAGGCGGGCGTGGCCAATCACGTCGAGGCTGTTGCTGAATGTGTGGTTACCATTCGCGTTTTGCAGCAAGCCGCCCGCTAGGATGAGGCTCTTGCTGAGGTTTGATACGCCGGTACCATCATCAAGGACGATGGACGCATCGCCTCCAATCTTCACCACTCCGGTTCCGGTCATGTTGCTGTTGGTCATCAGCGTCACAGAGCCACCGTAAGCCGTTATGTTTCCATTGCTGGCGTTGCTCAAACTGGAGATCTGAAGCGGAGTGCGGTTCAGTTTCGTGAGCGTAAAGTCGTTCAACGTCAGGTCGCCGGCAAGGCGAAGCACACGGTCCGTCTCGGAATTGTAGCCACCTTGTGCAATACGGCCAATCGAACTGTTCGCAGTGAGCGAAGTGCCACCCGTCCATTCCGCGACATTTGCTCCACCGCCGCCGGTAGCGAGCACACCACCGTTTAGAACAACGGGTTTGCTGTTTGTACCCGTGGCTGCTGCTCCGAACCACGAGCGGATTTCGCCACCTGGATTTGCGCTGATGGTACCCGTTCCGGCACCGCCTAGCGCGTTATTTGACTGCACGGTAAGGAATCCGCTCTCAACTACAAAGTTGCCCATGTTCGCCGTGGAAGTGGGGCTGTACGCCAGTTCACTCACACCGACTTTGGTGAGAGTGAAGCCGTTCATGTTGATGCCATTGTTGGCCAGGTCGGTTCCACGAGTATTACCGCCGATCGTGGCATCTCCGGTGAGGTTCAGTTGGCCGAAAACAGCCTGATTGCCGGTGCCTCCTGCGCTGGACCAGACAGCGGCCTGACCCGCAATGCCCGTACCCTGCACGTTGATGGTCGGGCGGAGGGCTGGTGCCACCACGGCGCTACTTTGCCCACCAGTGTCAAACGTCGCACCATTGGCGACCGTTACTCCACTCGTGAGGCCAAAAGCGCTCGGATTTCCCGCACGAAGGACGCCGGTGTTTACGTCAATTGGACCACGAATGGTACCTGCGCCACCGAGCGCGAGGACGCCGTTTTCGTTGAGCGTGATGCTTCCTGGACCTTGCAGACCGCCAACATTGATGAGGTAGCCATTCGGCTCGAACTCGCGACTGCCTTCGACGTTAATGGGGTTGAGGGCAGTGGTTCCCACGATGCCGGTGCCCCAGTTGCCCCATGCGGAGATTTTACCTCCGGTCCAGTTAATATCCTGCTGTGCAGCAGTGTTACCGTTGCCTCCGCGTACGAGACCGCCAACTCCGACCATGAGTTCACCTCCGGAGATATTAAAGGTCGCAGAGAACGGAGCATTCGCGCCGTTGCGAGTATCGACATTAACCTGACGGGCAAAAATAAGGCCGGTACCACTGAGGTTCACGAGCGGTTGGAGTCCATCCACCCCAACAGCCACCGAACCGTACGGCACGTTGAGCGAACCACCGCTGATGTGATATTGCGGCACGCTGCCCGACCAGTGGCCAACGCGGAAGCCACCGTCGTTGTTCGTGTCGCCGTTACCCATCACTTTGATCGAGCCGCCGGTCTGATTTACGACACCGGTGTTGCCAGCCGCACTGGTGCCAATTTCAAAGAACGTCGCGCTGATGTTTGTTCCGCTGCCGATGTTTAAAGTGGCAACGTTGCCGGATCCAATTGCGGTCGTACCGATCTGGATATTATTAAAGCGGAGATCCGCCCCGGAACCGAGCGCCACAGTGCCGCGGTCCACGATAAAGTTGCTCGACATATAGTCCGTGCCGAGCGGCGTGTTGATCGTTAGCGTATTCGTTTGAAGCGGTGGCGAGTTACGGAAGTTCGCGTTCAGGACATTCACGCCCGCAGGCAGCGTCCAGTTCGTTCCGCGGCTGTTACGGAAGGTAGTTCCGTTGATCACCGACACGTTTCCACTGCCCCATCCGCCCGCGTTTCCGGAGAGTCCGTTCGCGATGCCGGTGAGTTGGGCGTCGCCAATGTCGATCGTACCGTTCGTCTCCACCAAATGACCGGTGAACCCTGAATTCGCGGTATTGAGCGTCAGCGCGCCGCCACCTTGCTTCACGAGGACGCCCGCGCCACTGATACCGCCATTCAGCACAGTATTGCCAGTGGTGAAATTCAGGAAACCAAGTGACGGAACCACATACGCACTGCTTGTGACGTTGTTGGTATTGTTTGTCTGGTTAACCGTTCCGCCGTTGAGATTGACCGTGCCTTGGTGAAAGCCAGTTTGCCCGGGATTGAGGTTTTGACCGGTGGCAAAAATCGAGAGCGATCCGAACGGGTTGGTGTTGATCACTGTGCCTGGACGAATAGGCGTTGTCACTTCCACGGCAAATGTTCCGCGGTTGATGTTCACAGTACCAACCGTCATATCCGCGTTCACCACGGAAAATTGGTTCATACCCTCTTTCGTGAGTGTTTTGCCATTCAGGTCGAGGCGTTCACCAACCGCGTCGAGGAAACCGGTGTAAGCACCCGCGGTCTGATCGCGGACGTCAAAGCGCCCACCGCCGTCGAGCAAAGTGGAGCCAACCGTGGCGTCGTCCGTGAGTTTGACGTAGCGCAGCGCATTATTGTTGCCCGCGCCATTGTTAATAAGTGCACCATTTCCACCAACGCCAGCGCCCGCGATATTGAAGACTTCGTTTCCGAGAGTCTGGCCATTGATGTTGATCGTGCCGCCATTGGAAACATATGTCTGGCCAATAGCGCTGCCAAAAGCCGTCGCACTGCCGGCAATGAGCGTACCACCGGTCACATTGACATCCCCAAAATAATCGTGTGCGCCATTGATGGTAAGCACGCCGTTCCCTGTTTTACTGATCGAGGTCAGACCGGTCAGTTTTCCAGTTCCGGTGACGTTGACGGAGTAATCATTGCCGACGCTATTGATAAATGTCAGCGGGGCTTCCACACTGACGCCAGTCGCAATATTTGGGGCACGGTTCGTTGGTCCATCAGCGAAGGTGATGACGTCAAAATTCTTAAAGTCCGTCGCGCCGCCTGAAAAGTTACCTGAAGTCGCGAAATCCCACACGTTGGATGCACCTCCAGACCAGTTCGAGGTCGCGTTCGAGCCACCAACCGTCAGCGTAAGCGCATCGGGTGTGGTGTTGAGCGGGTCGAGCGTGTAAGTGTAGCGGGTGTTAGCCGGTGCGGTGTAAGTTGGAAGGGTACCCGTCAAGCCCGCCGAAGCCGTCGTCAGAAGCGTATAAGTTCCAGCAGTTGGGGGAGCAGTAAACGCGGTTTGCAGCGTCGAAGCCGCAGCGAAATTCGCGGTGGTTGTCACCGCTATTTTGTCGCTCGTCACGCCGGTCGCGCCGAGGTTAAGTCGCAGCGTACCGCCGTTCACAGTGAGGCTGTTTGCGGTGAGCGTGCCTGTCGCATTGTCGAGCGAAGTCGCGCCGGGATTGATGGTGCTGCCCGCCGTCGTCGTAAGCGTCACATTTCCGACCGAGCCAGTGCCGGCCAACGTGCCGCCATCGGCGCTCACAGCCCCCGTGGATACAGTGCTACCAGTAATGCTCAGCGTTCCCGCGCTCACGGTCGTTGCACCCGTGTAGGTGTTCGAGCCGGAGAGAGTCTGCAGGCCCGTTCCGGACTTCGTGACCCCGAGCGTATTCGTTCCATTGGTAATCACGCCGCCGTAGTTGGATAGATAAGAGCCGGCACCGTTCCACAGAGCGTTATTCTGAATCGCCATGTAGCCGGTGTTGATGTTCGAGTTATCCGAACCGAGCGTCAGGACGCTGTTCGCATTTCCGGTGTTAGTGACTGTGCCGCCACTGCCCGTAAGCACGTCAAACGTTTCATTCTTTCCATTGAGATCAAACGTGCCGCCGTTGATTTGGACATCCGAAGTGTTGAGGATTTGGTCGTCGCCAGTTCCAGCCGCGCCGAGAATCGCGGTGCCGCCATTCACGATCAAAGCCAGATCATTCGTCGAGCGAACCGTCGCAGTGGCCGTTTTTTCCAACGAAAGCGTACCGCTGTTTACCATGACATGGCTGCCGGAGTTTGCCGTCGCGCCGCCAAATGAAAGTGTTCCTGTGCCGCTTTGAATCACGAAACTGCCGGCATTATTGACTCCAGTCAGCGCCTGATTCAGCGCAACATTGCTGCTCGTGTTAAACTCCAAATCGCCGCCATTGCTCAGTGTGACAGCGCCAGCTGCAGCCCATGTGTAGGCGCCGCCTGTGCCAAAAACGAGCTTGCCACCCGTGCTGCTGACAGTCGTCGTCCCGGTGTAACCGGCGTTTCCATTATCAACCGTCACATTGCCGAGACCCGCATGGATCAGGCTTCCGGTAATGCTTACCGCGCCCGCAGTCGTCTGCGAGATGGCCTTGGTGAAAGTCACATTGTCTGCGCGGTTGAACTGCAAAGTCGCCGTGCCGTTCACCTGCGTGAACGTCGGGTTGTTCACGCTGTTATCGAAGCCGAACGCTACATCGCTCGAAGAATTGATATCGCCAACCGTACCTCCCTGACCTACCGCCAGCGTGCCCGAACTGATGTAGGTTTTCCCTGTGTAGCCCGTGCTGCTTGCCAGCGTGAACAGCCCAGCCATCGCCGCACCGCCATTTGCCCAGCGACCAAAATCGACATTCGCCACGCCACCTGTCTCACCGATGCCTCCATAGAATGTTGCGCTGTTGGTCCCTGCCGTGAGATTCGATGCGATACGCGCCGTCGGGATGGACGACGCATCCACATTCAGCGTCCCAAAAAATGCGTTGCTACCACTCTCCAGTCGCATCGCGCCGAGCCCGCCGTGACCAGCCTCATTAAAGCCGTAGCCGCTTATCGTAATATTTCCCCGATAAGCTCCGCCCGCGTTCAAGAACAACTGACCACCATTTTGCACAGCCACCGTCGTCGAGCTATCCACGCCAAGCGAGTAAGCGTTTGCCGAAACCCGCGTGCCGGAGACTGTGAAGCCCGCATTGGTGTTCACGCCCGTGAGCGCCGTATTCACCGCCGCGGATGGCGTCGCGGGGCTGCCTGCTCCGATAATGTTCAACGTACCCGAGCCCGAGATATTCCCATTGATCGTGATGCCGTTCGCCGTCGCCACCGCCGAATTCAGATTCACGTTCAGGTTGTCATTCAGCAAAATAGGAACGTTGATCGTCGGGATCGCCGACGCACTCTGCCCGCCAGCCTGAAGATTGATCGCAGCGCTACCTGAACTCACATCAAAAATCAGCCGCCCCGAGTTACCATACGAATTGAAAGAGTAACCAAATACCGTTCCTGTCGCCGTGTCGCCGAGATTCAGCGTGCCGATGGTCCGCATGCCATCGAGATTAATCGTCACCGCCGCCTGCAGATCGATGGCATTAAAATTGGCGATCGCATCCACGCCGTCCGCGATGGTCGTCGTTGCCCAGTTGGCACCGAGTGCCCAAGATCCTGCCCATGCGGTGGCCGGCGTAGCGCTCTGGAATGTCCAAGTGCCATCGGCTGCATGACTGGCCACAGGAGTGAATGCGCCAGCCAGAGCAAGCATTGATGCTACATTGCGGGTAAGTGATGGAGAGACGGATTTCATACGTGTTCAGTCAGTTGTTTGGGTGAAGGCTCGCCAGACATTGGCTTGCGCTTGATGTTAAAAATAGTCGCGAAGCAAACGGTGAAAAGTAAAAACTCGTTATCGGCGGAAAAAATTTCGGTATCACGGATTTTTTACTCGATGGCATCAGAATTGAACCACTCGCACCGCCGCTCCAGTTGCGATCCGGATACTTGCGATCCGTGGATTCCAGACGAACCAACTCTCACCCTGAACACCTCGCAACGTGAAATCAATAATCCGCACACTGAGCGCGTTTGCGGCTGAAACATGCGGCGAAAATCGGAACACCGAATGACTGCGATATGGCCATATTGAGCCTTCCGTAATCGATTAAACCGAAGTTACTTAGGAGAAAGCCCGTCGCGAAACGAAAAAGCAAAACGGCCTCCGATGCGAACATCGGAGGCCGTTGAATTTTGCTAAAGCAGTAACCGACTGCTTTCGAGGTTACACCTTGCGGCGGCGGCGTTGCAGACCGAGGAGCATTCCAACGCCACCGAGCAACATCGCGGCTGCACCGGGTTCCGGAACTGCGGCAAGTACGACGTCGTTGCCGTCTCCGCCCACGTAACTAATCGTGAATTCCTGACCGGAGCCTGTCGCAAACACCGACGCACCTTCACTCAGTCCCGCAAACGTGCCGCTGACCGCGTCACCCGTTCCGTCATTCAGAATGAGCGTGAAAAGGTCGCTGGTGCCCGTGTAGCTGCCGCTCAGGGAAAGCGTGGCGTTTCCGAGAGAGACGGTGCCGTTAACAACCAATTGATCGTAGCCCGTTCCAACCGTCGTACCGTTGACCTCGCCGAGGAAGTTCGTTCCACTGTTCATTGTGAAGTTGCCCGCGACCGTCAGGATTCCCGGGCTTGCACCGGGGCTGATGGACGCGCCGTTGGTGAGCGTTGTCGCTCCGACCGTTCCTCCGCTTCCCATCAGGACTGAAGTCGCACCATCCACTGTCACCGTGCTTCCGCTAATGCTGCCAGAGACTTTCAAAACGCCTCCGCTCACCAGAGTTGCGCCGGTGTAGGAATTTAGGGCGCTCAGCTCCATCGTTCCAGGGCCTGCCTTTGTGAGACCACCTACCGCACTGGCAAAGTCCCCGGATTGATTACGGAGCGGTGCACTTACGACGAGGTCTGAGGCGGCACTCCCTGTGGCGTCAGCCACAGTGAATGTCGTATTCGCATTCAAGTGGTTTGCCGCTCCATTTCCAGTGGCGATGGATGACGCGGCAACACCGCCGACCGTGACGTCACCACGGAATTGGAAGCCTTCATACGCGCCGCTATCCGTCGACGATTGCGTGAGCGTTGCTCCGCTTAGGGAGACAGGTCCGAGGACGTTGTAACGGGTGCTGGTAAGCGTGCCGCCGTTGACCGCAACAGCAGGAAGGTTCGCATTGCCGACACCGTTTCCGAAGATGTTATTGCTGGTGAAGCTGAGCGTTCCGGTCGAACCGACCGTGACTGTCTTTCCAGCGACATTCGATGCACCGAGACTGCCACTTGCCCCGTTGGCAGCACCGAGAGCGGTCGCGACTAATGTGCCTCCATTCACTGCGATGTTCCCGGTAGTGGTGCTCGCACCCGAAAGCGTCAGGCTGCCCGCCCCAGCTTTCACCAATGAGGCGGAGCCCGTAAACAAGCTGGCATACGTGGTATCGACGGATTGGTTTACCGTCAGAGTTGCGGCTGTGCTGCTGGTGATGGATTTTCCAGTCGTGTTAGCGCCTACAGTGGTCGGATTCGAGGCCAGGCTGCCGACGGTTTGACTAAAACCATCGAGCGCGATCACCGCAGTGTTGGCATCGTTCTGGCCCAACACCAAGTTAGATGAGGAAGGGAGGACGCCAGTGGCTCCCGTGCGCAGTGTACCGACTAGAACGCCCGTCGTAAGCCAATCATTGCCCGTCGAATTGATTGTCCATGAGTTGGCATCGGTTTTGGAGAGTTGGGCACCTGGGAGTGTGATCGTTCCGTTGACCACTCCATTGCCACCAGCGCCGCGGAGGAAAAATACGGAGCTAGCGCTGTTGAATCCACCTCCACCAGCCGTCACGGGTCCGTTCAGGGTCAATGTTCCGTTCGTGATACTCATCTGGACGATTGCTGTTCCGGATACGGTAATTGGGCCGCCAATCGACGATGTTCCAGTATTCGTCACCTGCGACCGCAGGCTGATCGTTCCATTGAGAAACGACGTCATATTCAGCGTCGTTTCCACTGGGGTAGATACCCCATTGAGGCTTAGGGTCGTGGCATTTCCAGTTGCACCCGCCGCGGGGTAGTTCAGCGTGATGGATGAAGCTTTCGGCACCGATGCTTGAGAGGCAAAGTTCAGCGTCGAGAGGCCTGTCCCAAAGGCGTCGACGGTAATCGCACCAGTGTAAGCCGAGTTATTGCTTCCCGACAGCAGGAACGTACCGCCGCCCGCCAGCGTGCTATTCAGAGCGAGCGCACCAGTCCCGCTGAGATTGCCCGGAATCGTAATCGTTGCCGCGGTTGCATTGCGATGAGAGATTACTCCGCCGCCGAATCCGACCGCGATATTACGATTGGCACCCAGATTTGCTGCGACTGCGCCCGTGTATGCAAGTGCTCCGCCGCCACTGAGGGAAATTGTGTTTCCAGCAACGCCGCTTCCCAAACTCGCCGGGTCGGCGACGCTGACGGTACCGGCACTGACCTGGGTAGGACCCGGATAGGTGTTCGCACCGACCAAAGTGAGGGTGGTGCTGCCGGACTTGTCGATGTAGCCCGCAGCAATACCGGCACCAGTCGAAGTAAGCGTGTAATTGTTCGTCGTGCCACTGACTGTGACAACTGCGGGCGAAACGCCTGCGGTTACGGTCACACCAGTCGGTGGCGTAATCGGGTTACCGTTGGCATCAGTGTCTCCGAAGTTCACGACATCGGCGGAATAGAACACATCCTGGGTTCCCGGACTTCCACTGTCTTCCCAGTTGGATGTGACCTTGGTATCCCACGTTGAGCCACCAGTTCCATTCCAAATAAGGCTCTTCGTCCCACCGATTACCACATCAACCGCCGTTGCCGACTGGTTGACGGTCGCGCTCCGGTAGTTCGATGCGCCTGCGAGGACGAAGGTTCCAGCCCCGCTGGATGAGGTGAAACTGAGCGCAGGGTAGGTTCCGTCACCGGGAATCGGTGCAGAGAAATCCAGCGTCGTAGTCCCATTGAACGTCGCGGTTGCCGCAGTCAGTTTCGCTGGCGTATTCGGGTTGAAGAACAAGGTCGAACCGGTCGTTGAACCAAGCGTCAGCGAACCGACCGTTGTCTCGCCACCAAGCGCCGCGCCGTCGGCAACTGTGATGCTGGAAGTCGCGCCTAGAGCACCATCGGCATTGAGTCGACCAGCCGAAACCGTGATCGGTCCCGTGTAGCCGGTGCTTGCGCCAGAGAGCGTCGTTGTTTGGGCACCAGATTTGATCAGCGGGTTTGTACCAGAAAGACTGGCGGCGATGGTCTGTGCCCCTACGACCGACGGCGCGCCCGCCAGACTGGAGTTCAAGTTGATGTTTCCACCGCCAGCAAGCGCCAACGTTCCTGTTCCGGTGACGTTCTTTGTAAGTGTGAATCCGTTGCCAGCGCCGTTGGTGTCGAGAGTCGTCGTTGTGGCCGCGACCGTGTCGATGATGGCATCTAGCGGGATCGTGATATTAGCGCCCGTTCCCGTCCCCGTGCCGGTGTTGTCCACTCGGACGGTACCGCCGCCGAAGCCAACCGCGTATGATCCGTCATTGCGTCCAATCAATCCCCAGTTGCTGCGGAGATTCAGGGCTGCCGAGCCGCTGATATTGTAGCGGTCGATACCATCCGCCATATTGGCACCAGCCCCCGTCGCGCCACGGTTATCGAGCACAATCCAGTTCGTGGTGATGGTGCCGCCGGTATGGTTCATGACGCCCGTTCCGTCATTGCCCAGATAAATTCCGCCGCCCAGAACTGTGGCGGTCGCCAGAGCGTTGATATTGTTGTCACCAGTCGCGCTTGCACCGCCACCTGCAGCGGTCGACGGGGTCAACGTGGGCGATTGTCCATTGGCTGTTGCACCGCCGACGGTGAGCGTTCCACCCGCCATGTTGTAAACCGAGGTGTTTGTAGGGAAATGGCCCAGCCGGAGTTGGGTTTCGACGTTCACAGCCGAACCTGCAGCCTGGTTGATTACACCAATTCCATTTGCCACCTGCCCGGCCATCAACTGGGTCGCCGTCACCGACGCACCATTGTTGATGTTCAACGTGTTCGCAGAGTTAGTTGCTGCACCGATGCCAATGTCGAGCGTGGTGACATTGACGTTCGCGGTGTTATTCAGATTGACGGTCGCCCCCGGGGCGTTGGACCCGACGCGGAATATCTGCGACGTGATGTTTCCCGTAAGATTCGTGATCGTGTTAGCCCTAGCCTGACCAAACCGGAGCTGTCCTCCCAAAGTGGAGGTTCCGAGCGTAATGGCGTTGCCTGCGTTGTCGAAGCCAGTTCCCAACGTATCGAAGTCAACGAACGTGCGCTGAATACTGTTGGCGATGGTTCCCGCGCCGACAGCGCCGGTTATCGTCTGCCCGGCAGCGAGTGTGTAACCATCGGAGCGATCGAATCCAAGAATGCCGTTGGCACCGTCGCCGTTGATGACGACGCTGCCCGCCCCGAGAGTGCCAGTCGTGCCACCTGCACCGACATTCAAGCGCATCGACGGCACGCCACCGGTCTGTGTATTCTGCCCGCCGATGGTCGTAGTTCCGTAGCTATTGGCGCCGGTGAGAATAGTTGTGTAACTGTTATTAAAGTTCGTCGCCCCGAACTCGAGGTTCCCACCGGAAATGCTGCCACTGATCGTGCCGGTCGAGTTGTGCGAGCCAATCCGCGCCGATCCGATGACATTGATGTTTCCTGCCCAAATATTCCCACCATCAAGGCGTAGCGCGCCGATGTTACCTGCAGAATCCACGAATCCCGTTCCCGTGATCGAAATATTGTTTGTGTAGGTTGCAGCCGTTCCGCTGACAAATATCTGCGCGCCATTCTGGACCTCAATGGTCCCTGTACCAGCCTGAGTCGGCGCTGTCAGTGAAAGACGGTATGTGCCCTGCGCAGGAGCGAGAAGGCGAATCGGGCCTGAGAAGCCCGCGTTGTTCCCGCTCAGCACCAGAGAATCCGCGGCTGTCGTGCCAGCGGCCGTTCTGATATTCGCATCCAGGTTTCCAGAGCCGGTTAGATTTCGGGAAAATGTGGTGGTTGTGGCAGTGGCGGTTCCATCGCGAGTCAGCAGGAGCGTAGCACCCGAAGCGACGCTCACGCCGCTGGTCGCGGTCAATGTGCCGCCATCGTGGTCGAGTTCGGTAGTTCCGGCCAGAATGCTGGTCGCACCAGTGTAGGTGTTCGCTCCGCGAAGAGTCGTGGAACCGCTCGTGGTGAGTCCGCCTGAGCCCGATATGGTGCCGGTGCTGGTCAATGTCGCACCGGAGGCGATGCTGATGTTCCCATTCGCAATCGTGCCGGAGTGAACCAGACTGGCACCAGCGCCCACGGTTACGTTCGTACCAGAAATGCTGCCCGTAAGATTGGTTGTTCCAGCCGACAAGGTCGTCGCTCCCACATACTGATGAACGCCGCCAAGGTTAAGAACACCGTTTCCGGTTTTCATCAACGCCGTAGTTCCTATAATGCCGGCCGCTCCAGAGATCGTAATTGCGGTCGAGGTCGAATTCGTAAACGAGACATTCGAGGGCGTGACGTTCGCCGCGATGCTGGCGGTTGCATTCGCCGGGCCGTCTTGGAAAACGACGTCGTCGCTCTCAATGTAATCAGTCTGCGCCAGAGTAGAGCCGAGTTTCCAGTTTCCAGTAGCACCGGTGGCCCATGCCGAGCTGTTCGTTCCATCCCAGATCACCTGATCGTTACCTGTCACGCTCAACGCGATTGAGGTACCGGTATCGACGAGGCTCGCAGTGGCATGCCCGATCGGCGCAAGTGAAAATCCGCTGGTTCCCGGTGATGTGCCACCTGCGTAATTGATAAGGTTGTACGTTCCGTTCGCCAGTGCCCCGCCGAGTTGACCAACCACTAGATTGGTCGTTCCGGAGTTCACGAAGTTTGGAGCAGTGATGAGGTCACCACCTACACCGGTTTTCATGAACAGAGTGGTGCCGTTTCCGAAGGTCAGGTTGTTTGCGGTGATCGAGCCGGTTGAAGAAACCGTGCCTGTCCGAACCGCCCCAGCGGAGACGGTCAAAGGTGCCGTGATAGTCACCCCGGAAAGCGAGAGCGACCCAGCGCCGAGCTTCGTGAGACCTCCCGTGCCGGTGATCGTCGCGCCACTGATCCGCATATCTTCCAGCGCAGAAGTATTGTCAGCAACGTTGATGTTGCGCGGGCTACTTCCAAAGGCCAGCGTTCCACCAGCCGACGCGGTGATTGTGTGCGTGACGTTTGTCAAAGTCGCAGCCAACTGGCTCGAAACATCTCCATTCAGAGCGAGAGTCTTTGCACCCAGCAAGATATTACCGGAAAACGTCGTCGTGCTCGCGCCGGCCGTACCAAACACGGCAGCGGCAAGAGTTTGGTCGAATCCGTTCAAATCCAGTGTTCCCGTCCCCGATGCCCCAATTGTCGTGGTAACAGCGGTCGGAATGCCATTCGCTGCGCCAACTAAAGCGGTTCCAGTGATGGACAAGCCGATCCAGCTTCCCCCAGTACCGCCGCCAGCATAAATCACGCGACCATCGCGGTGAGTCAGCGACGCGACACTCGAGGTAATCGCGCCGCCGAGCACCAGTTCATTCCCAGTAGCCGTGCCACCGACAAAGTGACCACCCGCGGTTGGCGAACCATTAATCGTGATTGCGCCGTTGATGCGTCCCTGACCGGTCCCAGTCTGCTGCAAAACGCCATTGCCGGCTACGCCGAAAGTATTACCCGCAACCGTCACCGCATTCGGGACAGTGATTCCACCGCTGACATAAAGCCGCGTCGGGTTCGTCGCGCCACCGGTATTAATTGTTATCGCGCCCGTGCCGGCCGCGTTATTGTTCGCAAGGATCAACGAGCCGTTGTTGATTGCAGTGCCGCCTGAGTAAGTATTGTTACCACTGAGCGTAATGTTGCCGGTTCCGCGTTTACTTAAAACAAAGGCTCCTGAAACAACACCGCTGATGGTGTTGGTGGCGGTCGAATTGCCGCCGACAGCCGCATTCGCCGTCATCGCCACGTTACCCGTGATGGTCGCGCCCCCCTCCACGCGAAGCGCACCCAGCGGCGAACCCGCTGTGGCTTCCGCCCATCCATCACCAGCAATATTGAACGTATTCGCCACGTTCGTCAGGGCCGTGCTTGTGAAAACCTGACCGCCGCTTTGGATGGTCACCGCGCCCGTGCCAAGCGCCGTGTTGTTGGTGGTGATATTGACGCGGACATCAGAAATCGTCGTGCCGAGCGAAAAGGTATTGTTCCCGGTAACAACGAACTGCCCCGCTCCCGAAGTTGCGGCGTTCACCGTGCCGTTAGTATCGTTGTTGAATGTGACCGTTTTTGCGCCCGATATGACACCACTCAGCGTTTGCGCCGCAGCGAGATTTGAGCGAAATACCGCATTATCGACAAGCGTGAGGGGAGCGCTGATTGTATTCGCATTCGCCGTAAAGTCCACCGTCGCATCGTTGGTTCCTGTTCCATCGAGATTAAGGACTACAGTCCCAGCGGATGATGCGAGCGTGAAACCAAAAGCCGCCGTGCTGCCGATATTCAAATCACCAGCCGTGCGACTTGTCGTATCAATCGTCACTGTACGGGCAACCGTGAGTGCGTTCTGGAGATTGATCACATCCCCAGCAGCAGTTCCGGGAATTGCAGCCGGGCTCCAGTTGCCGGCGGTGCCCCAGTTTCCTGCAGCATCGACATTCCATGAACCGCCTGCGGCGTCCGAGGATGAAGGTGAAAATGATGCGATTGCAGCGAGGGCTGCGATACTGGAAGTGAGGATGCGTGCGGGTTTGCGGGTAATCATGGGTCTGTGCTGGATGTGTTCGCGGTGGACTTTTGGAAGGAAAGGGTAAGCCAAAATTCGTTTCACATAATGAGTTTTGCAAATCCTTTTTAACAAAAAAATTCATAGCCAGACACGGGGACCTTGCGCACGTCAGCAGGCATGCAATCTCAGCGACTTTTGTTGAATAATCAGACGGCTGGAGCCCGTGAGCTTACGCCCCTGACGCATCGCCACACACACCTCGACCTCCGCCGCACCGAGCTTGGAGATACACCCGGCCGAGCTGGCGCACGGCCCACCAGCGGTAGGGGTAGATTTCCAGCGGACGCCACATTGCCACCCAGCCGATGATCGTGAGCCCTTCGCTCACAACCCGGCTCGCGACGGAGTGCGCAGCCATCGTGCATGCGATGAGAAACGAGATTCCGATCAACAGGCTGCTCCATCCCTCACGCAGCATCCGGCGCAGGTCGTTGCGGTTCAGGTCCGCCTTGTAATTGAAGTAATTGTGGATCGATTCCGCGATAATCGCGTCGCTCTCCGTGGGTGCGTTTTCGAGATGAATGACAATCCGAATCGCCGTGTGCCGCGGGCATTCCTGCGCCCAGCTTTCGATGAAGGTCTCGGCGTCGCGGTCGAGGTCACGCTCGTGGAATGGCGACGGATCCATCGAGTTGTAAAGCTGCTGGATGCTGTGGGGCTTCAGCTCGATGGCGTGCGGGTTCATTCACGGCACTCGCTGGTGTAGGCATGGATCGCTTCGACACCGATTTTGCTTTCCGGTCGGGTCAACAATGCTTGGCGAGCGGCAGCGGCACAGGCTCACGAGGAGAAGAAAACGGCCTTCGACGCAAGCATCGAAGGCCGTTGTGATCTTCTATATAGCGCGGCAATTCCGCTCGAACACTACGCCTTGCGGCGCCGGCGTTGCAGACCGAGGAGCATTCCAAACCCACCGAGCAGCATCGCGGCTGAACCGGGTTCCGGAACTGCGGTGAGCACGACATCGTTACCGTCGCCTCCAACGTAGCTGATCGTGTAGTCCTGACCGGCACCGGAGAACAGATGAGAACCTTCAGGCAGTCCCAAGAATGTCCCCAGAACAGGATCGCTGCTGCCATCGTTCAGAATCAGCGTAAAGAGGTCGTTCGTGACCAACGGCGTCGTGAGATAGGTTCCGCTGATTGAAAGCGTGGCGCTTCCAAGCGAAACAGTGCCGTTGACAACCAATTGATCGTAGCCCGTTCCAACGGCCCCAGTGTTGATCTCGCCGAGGAAGTTCGTTCCACTGTTCATCGTGAAATTGCCTGCAACCGTCAGGATTCCCGGGCTTGCGCCGGGGCTGATGGTTGCACCGTTGGTGAGCGTCGTCGCTCCGACGGTTCCTCCGCTTCCCATCAAGACCGATGTCGCACCATCCACCGTCACGGCGCTGCCGCTGATGCTGCCGGAGACATTAAGCACGCCGTTGCTCACGAGGGTAGTGCCGGTAAAGCCGGGGTTCGCCGCAGTGAGGTTCAACGTACCCAGTCCGGTTTTCTCCACCGCACCGCTTCCGGTGATTGGGCGGCTGATCGTGATCTGGTTTGTTGCGCCGTTCGTGTCGAAGGTCGGCGTACCGGTTCCTCCCGTGCCGACGACGAAGCTGCCCACGCCTCTGATGGCCGCATCTATACCAGTGCCAGCGTTCCTGATCGTTCCGCCCGTGAAGGCGAATTCGGTGGTCGCGTTGCGGTTGGCGATGCCAAAGGCACTGCGAATTTGCAACGCGCCGCCACTCAAGTTATAACGGTCGATTCCGTCCGGCATGTTGGTGCCTGCAATCGTATCGCCCCGGTTGTCGAGCACGACCCAGTCGGTGGTCACGGTGCCGCCGGACTGGTTCATAACGCCGGTGCCGTCGATACCGAGATAAATGCCACCCAACTGCTCGGCGACGCCCGCGGTAGAAGGATCCGTTGCGGTGTTGACGTTTGCGAGTGTCAGGGCTCCCGCACTGATGTTGTAAACACTGGTATTGTTCGGGTAGTGCCCGACACGCACGTTGCCGGCGACTTGGACGCTCGAAGTGCCGGACTGGTTCACTGTGCCGGTGAAGCCGCTGGCGTCGCCGAGCCAGAACAGGCCGGTCTTGACGGTCGAACTGCCGTCGATGTTGAAGACGGCATTGTTGACTCCGCTGCCGCCGCCAACACCAGCCACGAACACACCGCCGGCATTGGCCGCGGTGTTCGTTCCGTCGGTGAGGTCAATGGTGTTACCGTTAAGGCTAACGCCGGTTCCCTGGGTGTTCACAACAAAGCTGGCCTTGGTCAGGTTCGTGGCGGTGCCGTTGTGGGCGGCAGTGACGTTCTGCATCATGGTGTAACCGTCGGAACGCTGAATCGTCAACCGGGAGCTGGCCCCATCCGTGTAGAGCGTGACATTTCCGGTGCCTAGCGTGCCCGTGGTGCCGAGGTTGCCGATCTGCAACGTATTTAACCCGGTAGTACCACCAGCATTGACGAATATCTGGTTGAGCGCGTTTGGCCCGACGTTGTTGGTGCCGGTCAGGATCAACGTGTTGGCCGCCCCCCCGCCACCGACGGAGAGGATGTCGGTAGAATTGGTCACCCCAATGCTTCCCGAAATGGTGCCCGTGGCGGTATAGGGCCCGATCTTGGCGGAACCATCCAGAGTGATGTTGCCGCTGATGACGGTACCGTTGCTCATCCGGATCGCTCCGATGCCGCCCTTGGTGGTGGCGTTGGTGTATGCAGTAAGCCCGCTGCCTGCCACGGGTGTTCCGCCGGCAGCTTCCATGTAGCCGTGCCCGGTGAGGATGAAGTTGTTTGTGAATGTGGCGCCAGAGAGCCAAGCCTGACCACCAGCGTCCACATCGATGGTCGCACCACCGGTGTTGGCCGGGGTAAGATTCGTAGTGGTTCGGAAGGTGCCACTGCCATCACCGATCACCGTCGGTGACAGGCGCAAGGTGCCGGTGAACCCAGCGTTGTTGCCGGTGACATTTCCATTACGAACGGCCGCACCAGCGGTGAAATGGGGGTCGATCACAACCAAACCGGCACCGGTCAGGTTGTTGGCGAGGGTTACGTCGGCGTCGTTGGCGACAGCCTTGAACGTAGCCCCGCCAGCCACATTGATTGTGCTCGCGGTCGCGAGAACGGTGGTTGCCGTGCCGCTGTTGTAGTTGGCGATGAGCGTGCCCGCCTGCACATCGGTCGTTCCCGTGTAGGTATTCCCGCTGGTCACGGTTACAGTGCCAGTGTTCTTTTTAATCAAACCTCCGGTTCCGGCGATACCAATGGTCGCCGAGGTGCTTCCGAGCGTATACGGAGCGGTGTTATCGAATGTCACTCCGGCCGGGGTCTGGCTCACCGTCTGGATGACAGGATTGTAGTTCAACGCTGAATCATCGAAAACCACGGTATCCCCAGTCAGGAACTTCTGATCCACCGATGCACTCCAGTTCAAGGTCACGTTCGTATCCCAGAAAGTCGGATTAGTACCGTCATTTCCACGCCAAACGTTCGAGGTAGAGGCAACCACGAGTTTCACGTTTCCGGTCGTGTCATCGACGACGTTGACAGTGCTGTGACCGACTGGGGTGGTAAGGACCAACGTACTGCTGTTCGCGCCCGCACCCTGCACCGCACCGGCGTAGGAAAAAATCGGGTATGTGCCAGACACCCAACCATTGCCGCTAAGAACAACATTCAAATTGTTCGCGCCACTGATTGTCAGGCCATTGGTCGCAGTGGTGGCGACCTTGTCCACTGCGGTTCCCGCAGTGTCGAAGTCGAGATTCAGATTGGCGCCGCCAGATAGACTCAATCCACCAAGCGTGAGCGTGGTCGTAGAGGTGCCGGCAGTCGCGGCCCCGACCCGCACCGTGGTGCCACTGGCCGCAGTCAGAGTGCCGGCCGCGGTGCCGGCGCCTGCGAAAGTGGAGGTTCCGTTCACCGCGAGCGCTCCGGAAGCACTGCTGAGCGTGCCATCAAGGACAAGGGTGCCGGCGGTCACGGTCAGTCCTCCAGAGAAGTTGCTCGTCCCTGTAAGCGTGAGCGCACCGGTCCCGATCTTCTCGATAGCCACTGTGCCGGCTCCGTTATTGATCGTACCGCCGAACGTCGATGTAGCATTCTGGTGCCCGACATAGAGCTTTGCCGGCGTCGCCGATGTGTTGGTAATCGTACCTCCTGCGCCAGTGCTCGTCAGACCGTTGATCGCTTCCTCGTGCCCATTGAGGTCGACCGTACCCGCATTGAGGTTAATCGGTCCGTTGTTATAAAGCAGGTCGCCATACGTCGCGGCGTTGATTCCAGCGGGCGGCGCATTGATGCCTGTCGCTGGTGTGGTGTTGTCGTAATTACCTGCGAGCTGGAGTGTGCCGCCATTCAGGGTCACGCCGTTCGACCCGCTGATGTGGATGGCCTGACCAACAGCAGCGGTATTACCCTTTGCCGCAATCACCGTGCCGCTGTTGATCACTACAGTGCCTGCAGAGTTATCCACCGTGCCTCCCAGCGTGAGGCTGCCCGTGCCGCTCATCTGAATGGTCGTGCCGTTCAAACTGCCGTTCCAAATCGTCGTGCCGGACTGGTTCACAGTCAGCGTGTTGCCACCACTGATGGTGCCAGCTGTGCCCGAGAGGCTGGCGACGCTGCGTGCGACGCTGCCCGTTGCGAAGGTACCGGCATTGATGATGAGGTTCGTCGTCGCCGGGATGATGCCGGTTGCGCTGAAATTGAGCGTGCCGGCGGCGTTTATCACCGTGTCTCCCGCGTAGTCGTTGGAGGCATTCTGGAGCTGGACGGTGCCGACATCGTTGATCGTAAAGCCACCCGTGCCGGTGAGCTTTCCGGCGATGGCCGTGGTACCGCCGGTGACGGCCTGGATGTTGCGATTGGCATCCGTTCCGCTGAGCGTTATCTGGCCATTCCATGTTCCGACGGCGTTGTTGCTTTGCCGGAGAGTGCCACCATCGTTGAGTACGACGTTGTGCTGCGAGGAGTTCGCAGCGAAGTTCTGGTGTGTGGCACCGCTATTCACCGTCACCACGGCGGTAGCGGACAACGGGTTTGTGCCCTGCGAGCCAAAGAAACCGCCATTTACGATCACGTTCTCCAGCGTCGAGCCCGCAGCAGGATTGTAAAACATCGTGCCGGTGCCGGTCTTCGTAAGTGTAAAGGCTCCGCCATTGAAGACCTGACTGGTCACGATGTCGTAACGCCCGCTACCTCCCCACGTCGTATTCCCCGCGAGCGTAACCTTGGTGAAGTGGCTATTATTAACGATGTCCGCGCCGCTGTTGATGATGGCCCCGTTGCCGCCGACGCCGGTTCCAGAAACCACAATTTCAGCGTAGCGGTTGCCCACAGCGGTCCCGGCTGCGTCAAAGGTGCCGCCGCCCGACACCGTAACCAAGCCCGCACCACGGAGCGCGTCGCTGTTGCCGATTTTGAGTGTGCCGCCCGTAACATTCACTGCACCGCCACCGAGCACGTTTGCACCACTCAAGGTCAGGGTACCGTTGCTGACGCTCGTAACGCCCGCATACGAGTTCGCGCCGGATAGGGTGACCGCGCCAGTCCCGGTCTTGGTGATGCCACCCGCGCCTGAGAGCGCGTTTGCGACACTGTAAGTGACGGCGCTATTGTTAAACGTCAGGTTACCAATTGTGACAGCACCACCAGTGATGGTGCTGTTGGTGACCGGAGTTGCCGGCGCACCGATATCATGAGTGTCACCAAAGACGACCGCGTCTCCCTGATAGAACGTTGCTCCCGTGCTCGAACTGGAGGCGAGAGCGAAGTTTGAAGTCGTATTCACATCCCAAACGCCGCTTGTATTTCCCGCCCAAATGAGGGAGTCCACGGCGGTCACCGAGAGGTTAACCTGGCCAGCGGTGGCAGTATCGATACTAGCGGTGATATGCGGATAGCTGCCGACTGGAGCGAGCGTGAAGGCGCTTGTACCTGTGCCGCCCACCGTGCCGGTGTAATCAAGCAGGCGATAAGTCCCCACCGAGAATGAGCCCGCCTGCGGAGCCACAGTCACAACCGTATTCGTAGTAGTAAGGCTGGCCGCGTTCAGCGGCGCAGCAGCACCCGTCGATGTGAGAAGCGGCACGTAGGTCGTAGTGCCCGCCCCGGTTCCACCGAATGTGACGGCGGACGAAGTAATAACGCCGCCACCGAGCCCCGTACTCAGGGTAGCGGCATCCGAAACATTCACTGCGCCGGCAGTTCCCGCTCCGACGACCAAAGCACCGCCGGTGATGTTCGTAGTGCCCGCGTTGTTCCACGTACTCGTGGCTGCCAGAGTCGAGGCTCCCGCTTTTTCAATGGTGGCGGCCGCAAGTCCGGTCAAGCTGCCGGGAAGAACCCGATTATTTGCACCACTGAAGGCGATCGTACCTGAGTTCACCGTCCACGAATTGGCACCAACGAGACCGCCGTTGAATTCCGTGCGACCGAGACCGTTGCTCACCATGTTGAGCGCGCCCACCCCGTTGGCAGTTCCGAGCACCTGCACGTTGGTCAGCGTATCCGTGGTCGCCGTCGGCGTAGCGAATGTTAGAGTGGATGCGGAGGAGGCATTTGAGTTGCGCAGGATGTGGTTTGTGCCGGTGGAGGTGGCGAATGTACCCATACGGCCCACGGATTGGCTGAATCCATTGAGCTCCAGCCGCCCGTTGTTTGCGTTGTTTTCGCCAAACGTGAAATCCGCGCCGACAGCAAGCGCGTTATTCGCACCGATTTGGATCTGGCCGTTGGCCGCCTGGGTCCGGACCCATGAGTTGCCGGTGGAGTTGACGATGACCGTACCAGCGTCCGTCTTGCTGAAAATACGGTCGGTTCCAAGGTTGATCACACCGTTGTAAACCACCGTGCCCGCGCCACGGGTGAAAAGTGTGCCCGTACCTGCACCGCCTGAAGAAGTGACACCACCGGTGATCGTAAGCGTAGTGCCAGTCGCAGCGTTGACCTGCGTGAGCCCGGTTCCGGCAGCCACAATGTTACCAGCCCATGTATTGTTGTTTGCGCTGTTCAGGAGTCCACTGCGGAAGTCGCCGGTGGCATTCGAATTGAGCGTCAGTGTCTTCCCAGCGCCGATCGTAATGGTGCCGGAAAGCGCCAATTGATTACCATTCCCCCCCGCAGTAGGAGAGGCATTCACGGTGACGTTAGCATTGGTGCCGAGAGCCGAAGCGTTCGAAGCGCGGATGGTGCCGTTATTGACGGTCACAGGGCCAGTGAAGGTGTTCGCGCCAGAAAGGAGGAGTTCACCCTGGCTGCTGGTAGCGGTTCCACCAACCTTGGTGATGCCAAAAGCACCTGAAATGACTCCGCTGAGCGTGCCGGTGTTGTTCGCATTCACACCGATGGTGATGTTCTGCTGAAGCGTGACAGTGCCGCTCACGGTCGAGTTCTCGATGCGCAGCGCACCGAAGTTCCCGGCCGTTTCCGCCCATCCGGTGGAGTTGAGCACGAGATTGTTCACGTGGGTGCCGGCGGTCAGATACAACTGCCCTGCGCCTGCAACCGTCACACTGTTGGCCGCGTTTGCACCGAACGCCGCGGCAATCGTGCCGCGGACGCGAGCGTCGGTGACTGTGGTCGTGCCGGTGGTGCCAAAAGCAGTATTCGCCGCAGTGAGGGAGAACTGCCCTTGATTGATGACCGCCGCCGACGTAACGCCGTTGACATTCCTGTTGAACACGAGGTTCCGATTCGTGGCGTCGTTGGAGATCACCCCGGAAATCGTCGTCTCAGCCGTGGCGGTCGAGCGGAAAGTCATTGCTCCGCCTGATACCTGCATGCCGGCCGAGATGATGTTCGCACCGGCCCCGGTTACGTCCATGGTGCGGGTTCCAGCGAAGATGAGGGTCGATCCGGTTACGCCGGGTGCAATGGTGAACGTGCTGGTGCCCGCTGCATCGCCCAGATTCAGGTCGCCGACCGTGCGGTTAGCTGCGGTCCCAGTGGCGAGATTGATGATGATGTTGCCTGCTATGTCGTTGTTGACATTTGCGACGTCCGCGGAGGCGTTCGGGAAAGTGGTGTTCGGGCTCCAGTTCGCGACCGTTCCCCAATCGTAGGTGGCTGCGGCGGTCTGATTCCAAGTGGCACTACCAGCTTGTGCCTTCTGCGGCATTGAAGCGATGAATGGGATTGCGAGTGCTGTGATGCTGGAAGTGAGGATGCGTGCTGGTTTGCGAGTGATCATGCGTCGGTGTTTCGAGGAAGATTTGATGAAAAGGTGGCGAGGGACGTTCGGCCAAGGTCGTCGTGCCTCGTTCACAAATCAATTGTTTTCATGAAAAACTTGTTTTGGCTGCCACGTGCACCGCTTCGGCATCACACTGATAAAAGCTCGCCATCCAATCCGCGTTGACGGCCGATTGTAACGCGTTTCCATCCGAGGTCGGAAGTCTGTTACGAATGCATTGTTCAACGAACACCCGCGATACGCACCTCGACCTCCGCCGCGCCGAGCTTGCGATACACCCGGCCGAGTTGGCGCACGGGCCACCAGCGGTAGAGGTAGATTTCCAGCGGACGCCACATTGCCACCCAGCCGATGATCGTGAGCCCTTCGCTCACAACCCGGCTCGCGACGGAGTGCGCAGCCATCGTGCACGCGATGAGAAACGAGATTCCGATCAACAGGCTGCTCCATCCCTCACGCAGCATCCGGCGCAGGTCGTTTCGGTTCAGGTCCGCCTTGTAGTTGAAGTAATTGTGGATTGATTCCGCGATGATCGCGTCGCTCTCTGCAGGCGCCTTTTCGAGATGAATCACAATCCGAATCGCCGTGTGCCGCGGGCACTCCTGCGCCCAGCTTTCGATGAAGGTCTCGGCATCGCGGTCCAGATCACGTTCGTGGAATGGCGACGGGTCCATCGAGTTGTAAAGCTGCTGGATGCTGTGGAGCTTCAACTCGATGGCGTGCGGGTTCATTCGGGATATTCATCGCCGCGCTACGCCCATCGACACAAGCGGATTTCCAGAGCAGCCTCGACAAACAGGACTTTCGCGCTAATTCTCCTGCCATGGCTGATGCGGAGAAACTGAATACCCACCAAAAGGCACTTCAGGTAAATTTGGAGAGACGCTGGTACGGCAGCTTTGCGGAAATCGGCGCGGGTCAGGAAGTCGTCCGATGGTTCTTCCGCGTGGGCGGGGCGAGCGGCACGGTGGCAAAAAGCATGAGCGCCTACGACATGGCGGTCAGCGACGCAATTTACGGCACCGCGGAGCGCTACGTCTCGCGCAGCCGGCTGCAGGCGATGCTCGATATCGAGTTCGATTTAAACATCGAGCGGCTTTCCGCGATGCGCGGCGATACCACGTCGTTCTTCGCATTTGCGGACACGGTCGCGACGCGCAATTTCCAGGGCACAAACGAGTGTCACGGCTGGCTCGGCGTGAAATTTCAGGCACAGCCGCGCGATCAGGCGAGTCAGGTGGTCATCCACGTGCGCCTGCTCGATCAGGACGCCGCCGCGCAGCAGGAGGCGCTTGGCATCGTCGGCGTAAATCTCTGCCACGGCTGCTTCTTCATGCATCACGAACCGGAGAAGCTCGTGGAGAACCTCCTCGACGGCCTCACCGTCGGCCGCATCGAGATTGATCTCATCGAGTTTGGCGGCATCGAATTCCGAAACGTGGACAACCGCGTGATGGCTCTGAAACTCGTGCAGGTAGGCCTCAGCGGCGCGGCGATGTTTGGTGCAAACGGCGCGATTCTCCAGCCGAGCGAGGTGTTTTATAAAAAGGCGGTGCTCGTCGAGCGCGGCAGCTTCCGGCCCGTCACGCACGTCAACGTGGACATGATGCGCTGCGCCCACGAGAAGTTCGCCGCCGATGAAAACGTCGCCGGCAAACCCGTGCTGCAGGTGATGGAACTGACGATGCACAATCTGCTCCAGACCGGCGCGATGGACCGCCGCGATTTCCTCGCGCGCGCCGATGTTCTCGCGTCGTGCGGCACGACGGTGATGATCTCGGACTTCAGCGAATTCTTCCGCCTCGGCGCGTATCTCAGCCGCATGACGAAGGAGCCCGTGGGCCTCGTGCTCGGCGTACCGACGCTGATCGAAATCTTCCAGGAAAAATACTACACCACGCTGCCGGGCGGCATTCTGGAAAGCTTCGGGCGCCTCTTCAAAAACAACCTCCGCCTGTACGTGTATCCGCGGCAGGATGCTGTGAGCGGCTATCTCTCCACGGTGGACACGCTGCAAGTCGCACCCGAACTGCAGAATCTCTACGAATACCTGCGCAACCGCGGCAGCTTCGTGGGGCTCGATAATTTCAACCCCGACTACTTGCCGATTCTCAGCCGAGACGTGCTGGCGCTCATTGGCAAGGGCGATGAAAAGTGGGAGACGATGGTGCCTGCCGCAGTCGCCGACATCATCAAAACGCGGCGCTATTTCGGCTACGGAAAAACCGGCCGCTAGCCGCGTCTTCCGCGCTCCGAGTCACGCCGTGTGAGCGCGAAGTAGATGACGTAAAACCACGAGAACAGGCTCGCGATAACCGCCCATAAAATCGAGCGGTTGCGCTCCCACGAACATACCACGGCAAGGACTGAACCCAGCGTGAGCGTGGAGACGGTGACCTGACTAGCGGCGAGGACATTCATGGCGCACGTTATTTCATCGAGGCTCCGCGCACGCAAGCGTGTCGCTTACCGTGCGGACTTTTCCATCGCGTCGAGAATCGCGTTCGCGATGGCCTTCATCCCCGCATCGCCCGGGTGCCCAGCGACTCCCACGTGATCAATCTTCCGCTCGGAGCGCGCGAAATTGCGCTCCTCTTTTCCGAGCGCACCGATGTCCACAAACACACCACCGACCTCTGCGCATGCTTCGCGGAGGGCGCGGTCCTTTTCCGCATCGGGCCAGAAGCAGCTCCGGACGTAAATCTTCGCGCCGCGGCCGGCGTCGAGACGCTTCAACAAACGGATTACCGCGCTTTTGAATTTTGCCGCGTGCTCCGCTCCTTCGAGGGCCGGCACATTTTCACCGAGCGCCACAACCACGGTATCCGCCCCAAACGCGACTTCATCCCGAAGTCCTGCATCCAGGTCATACGATTCGAAACGCCGCTCGAAGTCCGCGAGGTTTACCACTTTCGATTCCGGCTTCGCTCCCGTGCGCTTGGAAATGCCGGCGACGACGAGGTGCACGTAATCATGCTCAGCCGCGGTCGCCGCCATCCCCCAGTTTCCCGTCCAGCCGATATCGGGAGCGGGCCGGTGGAGCGTGATACTGTTTCCCACGAACAAAATCCGCCGCACCCCGTCAGCGTTTGCTCCGGATACGAAAGTGAGCAGCGAGAGAAGGAAAGCGAAGAGTCTCATCGCGCACCGTGGGATCGAAAACGGGCGAAGGGCAATCGGCATTTCCTCCCGCACGATGAACACGTCGCGCACAGGCTCACTCCGCGTTGGCGATTTCGACATCATCGATCCACGCCTTCGCCGCTGCTTTTCCAGCGCCGATGAAGCCGAGCCAGTCCAGTCGCGCGCTGGTCGTGGTGACAAACGGCAGCTTCTCGAAACGCTGCGCGGGCTTGCCGGCTTCGGTGAGCGTGAGCGTGTAGGTGTTGTCGCGGTCCTCGCCAACGCGTGCGGTGATTTCGACGCGCAGCCAGACGTTTGCCGGGATGTCGGCGAGCTTGCGGCCGGGGATCGACAGCGCGCCTTTTTCAAAGTTGAGCATCGGTCCGCTCTGGTAGGCTTTCCCGCCGTCGGCGCGGTCTTCGCGCCATTCGTGGACGAGGTGGAATCCCGGCTCCAGCTTCACGCTGAAAGCGACGCGCGTGGTGCCTTTGTCGTGGCCGGGATGGTAGTAAAAGTGCGGATCAAATGCGGGGTCGATGTCCGGTCCGTCGGTGAGTTGCAGGCAGCGCGCGCCGGTCGCCGCGCCTTCGCCGACGACGCGGATGATGTCGCCCTTTTTGTATCCGCCGCTGGCCTGCGTCGGCTTGCCGCCGATTGCGGTGCCTTCGAATCCGTCCGTGAGTTTCAGCGGCGGCGCCTTGGGCTTTGCGCCATAGACCATCGGCGGGAGCGGACGCGCTGCGAGCGCCTTCCACGCAGCGTCGCCCGTTACGCCGGCCTTGCGCCAGTCGAAGGGCTTGAAGCCGATCTTCTCCGCAGGCGATCCGGCGCGCAGGGTGAAGTCGCCTTTCTCCACATCGGCGAACAGCGGGTCGGCGATGAGCCCCTCCGCGTCGTGGCCCCACAAGCGCCAGTCGTCCCACGTCTTCCCGGCGAAGTCGAACGGCTTGCCGCCGGTCTTCCAGTAAAGGTTGCGGTTCACCGCCATGCGGCCGTCGAACCAGTTTTTGTCCACGTGACCAAAGAGCCGGCCTTCCTTGAACACGACGATGTTTTGCTCGAACGAAAACGCGAGGAACTCCTCGGGCTTGCTGCGCCGCACCTGCACCTCGCGCTGGTTGGCGAAGATGTTGTTGCGGATGATATTTCCGCGTCCGTAGTGCTGGTGGTAGCCGCCGTCCTGCGTGTCGTGGACGAGATTATTTTCCCACACGATGCCCGTGCTGCCTTCGTCGTTATAAAGCCCCCAGCCGCCGTAGCTGAGGCAGCCGATATCGTGCACCCAGCAATCGCGGATGACCGTGCCCGGCTGCGGCCCGAGCGTGTAAACGGCGGCGAGGTCCGACATCTCCGCCCAGCCGAGATGATGCAGTTTGCAATGCTCCACGACGTTGCGCGCGCAGGCCGTCGGCTTGTAGCCCCACGTCCAGCCGATGCTCACCGCGCTGTAGAAAAAGTCCCCGATGTCGCAATGGCGCAGCGTCGTGTCGCTCGCGTGGAAAATCGTCGCGCCGATGCCTCCGGGGAAGTGCCGTCCGCCGCCGGAGATGATCGTATTTTCCACCAGCACGTGATGCGTGTGCTCCGGTCCGGCCTGCGTGATTGCAGGGTCGCCGATCTTCACGCCGCCTGCGCCGAGGTCGTGGATGTGGCATTTGCGAAGCGTGATTTCGCTGCACCCGCGACGGAACCACGCCGCCGTCGTGAGCGTGTGGCCGAACTCGCAATCCTCAAACACCACGTCGCGCGCGCCGTCGGCTTCGATGGCCGAAATCAGCTTGCTCTCCGCCTGTCCAAAAAACGCGCCTTCCTTCGGCAGCGTCCAGCCCTGATGCCGAAACGCCAGCCCGCGGAACGTCAGTCCGCGCACCAGCTTCTCCGCCTTCGCATCGCCGCGGATGATGAGCCACTGCGGCGCGACGGGCGCGACGGCCTCCTTCGGCTCGTCGCCCATGTAGCTCAGCGTGCCGTCGCGAGCGAGGAACCACTCGCCTTTTTCGTCCAGCGCGGCGCGGTAATTTTCCAGCCGCATATTGTGAAACGGCGCGAGCGAGAAAAACGGCCCGCGCAACGGCCCGGTGAATTGCAGCGTGCCGTCCGCCTTTGCCGCAGCGAGGCGATGGCGGTTCATGTCCCAGTTGAAATAGACGAGGACATTCACATCGTTCGCCTCGTCGCCCTTCAGCGCGGCGAGCGGCGCGGCAAACTCCGGTGCGACCGCGAGCAGCGTGTGGCCCGCCTCGCCGGTCTTTGCGATCACCGGCTCCGTCGGCTGCCCCATCGCCTGGATGAACCCCTTGTTTGGCGTCCGCGCCCGCACGGCGCGCTGACCGTTGATCCACAGCGCATCGAACCGCAAATCTGTCTTCGTCGTCCAAAGCGCGCCGTCCTTTTTCCAGCCGTCGATCCTCCTCCCGCCCGTAAACACCGGCTTCGCGCCCGGCGCGGCCTCATACGTCACGCCGCCATCGCGCGGCTCAAAAACGACGGGCTCCGTGATGGCATACGTCCCCTCGCCCACAATCACACGCACCGCCGACGCATCCCCTTTCTCCCGCGCCGCGCGCACCGCATCGCGCGCCGCGACGAGTGAATTCACCGGACCATCCGGCGAGACACGGATTTCGAGAGCAAGGGCGGACGAGGCGGCGAGCAGGAAAAGGAGCGAACGCATCGCGCTCACATGCCGAATCGCAGCGCCCGAACGCAAGCGGGAACGCGCCGTTGCTGCGACGCCCTCGTCGCAGGTGGTGCCGGCGACGCCCCGTCGCCGTGGTCGTTGCCGCCGCCGTGGGCTTGATGCGGCGGGGGCGCCGCTTCAAGGGACTGCGACGCGGGCGTCGCAGCTACGACTGCGGATGGCGGCGAAACCGTTCTGCCCCAAAGCAGCGGGCCAGCCTGCGAAAATGGCGCTTTCCGGTTCGGAAATCATTTATCTGGCCGGTTCCGCTGTTTCTGCGGGCGTTTCCGTCGATGACGCAGGGTGAAAAGTCATTTCTACGCACATTTCCTTTGGTTACGGAGGGTGCAAAGTCATTTCCGCGCCCGTTTCCGTTGGTTACGCAGGGCGCAGGGTCATTTATTTTCCCGCTACCGTTGTTTACGGGGTCGATTCCGTCGATGACACGGGGCACGGTGCCATTTCGGTGGTCGTTTCCGTCGATCACACAGGCTGCCGGGTCATTTACGCAGGGCGTGGAGCCATTTACACGGGGCACCAGGTCATTTACACGCGGCACAACACCTTCCACACAAACTACTGCCGATATACACTTTGCGGACTGCAGCGCGATAAATTGAAAGAGACACCCAGGTTCAACGGGGTGCTTGGAAAATACCCGTGGGCTCGCCGGGGGGCGGGGTTTCGCTTTTGAGGACGGCGAGGGTGGTGGCGATGAGGGCGATGATTCCGGCAAGATATAGAATCACGCGGGGCCACACGGGGCGTGGCGCCGGTGTGGCGGCTATCTTCTTTTCTTCAACGTCTTTCACAAGCATGACGGGGGACTTCACGCAGGTTGAGACGGAAGTCAAATGACTTTCGGTGTTTTACTTACCGCTTTCGGCGGCGGGCTTCATCCAGAGGGCTACGGCGGGGAGGACGAAGATGAATGTGGTGATGAGGCACCAGCCGACACCGATGCCGCAGAGGAGGCCGAGGCCGCGAAGGGCGGGGTTGTAGGCCCATGCGAGGGTGATGAAGCCGATGACGGTGGTGAGGCCGCTGAGGAGGAGGGGTTTCATGAGGCCGGCGAGTTCGTGGCGGGGGTCGGTGCTGCGAAGGGCGAGGGCGGCGTAGATGCTGTAGTCGATGCCGACGCCGAGGACGAGGGGGAAGGCGATGACGTTGAAGAGGTTCAGGGAGACGCCGGTGAGTTTCATGGTGGCGAAGAGGCCGCAGATGCTGAACATCATTCCGGTCATGAGGATGAGGACTTCGCGGGCGTTGCGGAGGAGGACGGCGAGGATGACGATGTTGATGAGGAGCATGAGGATGCTGAGGTGGAGCATCTTGCTTTTTGAGAAGGGGGCGAGTTCGGCGAGGGTGAAGCCCCAGCCGGAGAGTTTGAAGTGGACGCCTTCGACGGCAAGGGCGGTGCGGAGGGCGTCGGCGTGGTGGGCTTCCTTGATGTCGACGGTGGGGACGAGGCGGGCCATGCCGAGGGGGCGTTCGCGGCTGATGAAGCTGTCGATGAGGAACCACCATGCGCTTTGTTCGGGGAGGTTTCTGCGCCATTCGACGACGTTGAGGCTGCCGGTGGCGGCTTCGGCGAGTGCGTCGAGGAGGCCGGCGGCGCCGGCGAATTCGGGCTGGGCGGCGTCGAAGCCGCAGGAGGCGAGGGCGTCGAGGAATGCCTGGCGGGATTTGGCGAAATCGAAGGTGGCGAGTCTGGCGGCGTTGGCCGTCATGCGCGCCGGGGAGGTGGCGAGGCCGGCGGGTGTGACGACGCTGGTGAGTGTGGAGGGGGCGAGCTTTTCCCAGGCCGTCTGGGCTTTTTCCCAAGCGGCGGAGAAGGCCTCGGCATCGGGGGCCTCGATGACGGCGAGGACGACGTCGCGCTTGTCGGGGTTGAGGCGTTTCATGATCTCGCGGAGGGCGTAGCCTGCGTTGCTGTCCTGGGGCTCGAGGGTCTTTGGGTCGCGGTCGAAGATGATTTGCCCGACCGGTGCGACGGCGATGACGGCGACGATGAGGAGGAGGGCTGCGCCGGGGACGAGGAGCTTCAGCGGGCGGGAGAGGACGAGGGCGGGGACGCGGGCGGTCCATTTCCCGAGGACGCGGACGAGGACGACGGCGATGATGGCGGCGCCAAGGCCGGAGAGGACGTTGCTCCAGACGTAGGGGCTCCAGGTTTTCATCGTGGCGGCGACGAATATCGCACCGGCAAGGAGCGCCGCCCAGCCGAGGACGCAGAAGGTTTTATAAAGCCAGCGGGGGAGCGAGATGCTGAGGAAGAGCCAGAGGAAGGTCATCATCACGAGAGCGGCGATGAGGATGCCGCAGGCGATGAGCACGCCGAGCTGGGCGTAGCCGGGGGAGCCGCTGCCGAGTAGACAGAGGAATGCGGCGGCGGTGGTCATCGCGCCAAACCAGATGCCTCGCCCGTGGGTGCGGAGGGCGGCGGCGATGGCTTGTTCGTGGGTGAGGCCGTGCTCGCGTTCGTGGGCGTAAAGGGCGTAGAGGACCATCGCAAGGTCGATGCCGAGCCCCACGAGGATGGAGCAGAGGCCGATGGTGATCATATTGAGCGCACCGTAGAACGCGGCCCCCATGGCGATGGCAAGGAGGCAGCTGAGCATGAGGGAATCGACAATGGCGCGGAGGGGCTTCCAGCGGCGGAAGCCCGCCCAGAAGGTGAGCCCCACGAGTACGATGCTGCCGAGCATGGTGCTCATGATGTCGCTCTTGAGCTTTGCGGCCATCTCGGCGACGTAGGCTGTGCGGCCGGTGCAAAGGATGCGCGGCGCAGGGCCGCTCCATGAGGCGAGGACGCGTTTCTTGAAGTCCTCCACGCGCTGCATCGTCTCCTTGCAGGCGGGCTCGTTCAAGTCCGGCTGGTCGCAGTGGGCAAAGACAACGCGGAAGAGCGGATCGCCACTATCGCGGCCCTTGCTCATGCGAAGGCCTTTGAGCGCGGGGAAGACGATGCCCAGCGGATCGGCCTTGAGGATTTCCTCCTCCTTCGCGGCAGAGATGCCGCCGGCCTCGATCTTCGCCTTCATGCGGTGAAGCCGGTCGGCGATGGCCTCCGGAGCAATGGCGGCCTGAAATGCCGCGAAGTCCTCGGGGGGCTGGTTCAGCATGAGCGGAAGCGCGACTGCACGAAGCTCGGAGAGCCCGCCGGGAGCCTCCAGCGGAGACTGGTTCATCGCCCGGACGACCCAAGGCTCGGCGCGAAGCCGGTCTGTGAAATGGGCCGCGAAGGCTTCGAGGTCGGTCTCATCGTTCTCCGCGACCAGCCCGAAGATCAGCTCCCGCGCGGAGCTGAACTCGCGGTCGGTGAGCTTGTAGATTCCCACGCTCTCAAACTGGCTGGGCAGCATGTCGAGCACGTCGCTGTGAAGCTTCGCACGGAAGGAAATGAGCGTCCCGGCAACGGCGAGCAGGACAATTAACAGAAGCCAAAGCCTGCGCGGGTGGTGGACAACGAGGCGGGCAACGCGTTCGGAGAGCAGCATTATCGCAGAGCTTTGAGCTGGTATGTGACCTTCTCGCCGTCGTGCGCATAGCTGCCCGTGCCGCCGGCGACCGGGCTTTCCGCGCCGAGGCGCGCCCAGACTACGAGATGATCCGGCAGCTTCGCCCCGCTCGCGACGACCCTCGTGCCACGGGCCAGCGGCCCTTCGAAGCGCATGTGTGTGCTGTCTGTGAGCACACAGATGAGCGTAACGCCCGCGCCTTTCCCAAACTCCACGCGCGAACCCGAAGCGCCGCGCACGACGAGCAGTTCGCCAATCACGCTGCGCCCGCCGCCTTCATACCGCAACTGCCCCGTCGCCGTGCGCGCATCCGCAGAGACCGGCGCGAACTGGTGGCTTGAAGTCGCACAGCCCGCGAGGGCCGCGGCGGTAAGTATGGAGAGCAATCGCATCATGAGGAAGGAGATGCCCGATGCCACGGCGCGGCGCAATGCACTTCTCGAAGCGGACAATCCCCTTGAAACTTCCGCAGGAACCCGAAACCTTCCGAGGTCTCGCCTCCTTCCTTAACCAGTCATCCGTCACTCCAGTATGAAAGCCATCCACGCTCTTCTCCTCAGCATCGCGGCAATTGCCCACGCCGAGCAACTCGTCATCTCCGAGGTGATGTACAACCCGCCGGTCGGAAAGCCGGAGTTTATCGAGCTCACGAATATCACCGTGACACCGCTCGACTCGGCGAAATGGAAGTTCACATCCGGCGTGGATTTCACGTTCCCGGATTTCGCGACGGGAAGTCCGCAGGCGACATTCATCCAGGCGTTCGAGCGCATCGTCATCAGCTCGGCAAACGAAGCCACCACACGCGCCGCGTATCCCGCGCTGCCCGCGGGAGTGCGCGTCTTCGGGCCGTGGACAGGCGCTTTGGACAACGACGGCGAGACCATCACGCTCAAGGACAAGAACGGCGTGACGGTGACCACTCTGAGTTACGGAGACGGCGGACGCTGGCCCAAAGCCGCGGACGGCGCAGGCCACTCCATCGTGCTCCGAAATGAGAACGTGACCATCGATGACTGGAGCAACTGGCGCCAGAGCCGGCAACGGAACGGCACGCCCGGATACGCGGAGTTCACTGCGGTCGAGGCGTTCACCGGGAATCCGGAAATCGGAGTTGGCGCGGGTGCCACGGTGATCAATTTCAACGACCAGTGGAAATACTTCACGCCAAC
>SXGQ01089872.1_pt1 | contig 57867 bp, 58 predicted proteins | sample 3178371 | NCBI WGS metagenome assembly SXGQ01 (sample SAMN11356859, study PRJNA531348) | freshwater metagenome | isolation source: freshwater sample F1-20 | place: China: Fuxian Lake, Yuxi | collected 2017-12-25
ACAGCCCTTGAAGAGATTAAATTATAAATAATCTTAGCTCCAGGATTTTTCTTTAGCTCGCGCTGTGCAATCAATGATGTTAAATCGGACGGATTAATTGAATTGGCTTTCTCATCAACTAAAAAGCATCGATCAGCATCGCCATCAAAGGCTAAACCCAAATCTGCTCCATGTTCCAGAACTGCCTGTTGAAGATCTCTCAAATTTTCTTCATCTATAGGATTTGCCTCATGATTAGGAAAAGTTCCATCAAGTTCAAAGTACATCGGGATTAATTCACAGTTTAGCCGTGCAAATATGGCAGGAGCCGTGTGTCCAGCCATACCATTTCCTGCGTCCACAACGATTTTAAGCCGGCGAATATTGGATAGATCTACAAGGCTTAAAAGGTGATCTACATACTCTTCAAGCATATTCCGTTGTGTTTCAACCCCAACTGATCGAAGCTCAAGTGGAGAACCTCTTCGAACAAAGTTTTCGATTGTTAGTAACCCAGTTTCCTTACCAATTGGGCGAGCCTGACTTAAGCAGAGTTTTATACCGTTGTATTCAGCAGGATTATGGCTTGCGGTGAACATCGCACCCGGTAAATTAAGTTTGCCCGAAGCAAAATACAACATATCTGTTGACGCTAAACCAATTCGAATGACATCCATCCCTAAGGAAGTAACTCCAGCAGAAAATGCATCTGCCAGAGGAATTGAGGATGGTCGCATATCTTCACCAATCACAACTGTTCCTGGTTCACGTTGCTGTTGTAGGAAGTGTGCAAAGGCAACGCCTGTAGCAAAAGTGAAGTCAGGAGTTATCTCTTCATCAACGAGTCCTCTAATGTCATAGGCTTTAAAAATATTTGCTATCTCTTGCGACATTCATCAATCCTTAAGATGGAACGGCTCGTAAATGACCTCGACGTCCGATGGAAGCATGTGAATTATCTTCACTTGATTCTGTAGGAGTTTCTTCAGTGCGCTTTGCAACTTCACGCACTGCATCTGCAATAGCCATCAAGTCATCATCTGAAGGACCTGGTTCATTTCCTGTCAACTCTTGTTTAATCACATTCCAGCCATGTGGAACCTTCAGACGCTCTCCATGAGTTGCGCAGAGATCATAAGCATGTGGTTCTGAATACGTAGCGAGTGGTCCGACTACAGCAGTTGATTCAGCATAGATATATGTAAGAGTCATTGTTGCAATAGAACGGCAACCCACGCGAGAGCAAGCGCGTCCGACCTGTGCTGGTGACTTCATGGTTAGAACATTAGTGGCCTGTGTGGCAATTTTTCGGGATTGTTAGGGATTTAGAACGCGAATGTTTGAATTTGGAACTTCCACTCGGGTCAGAGCACTACCGTTCACAATCGGGATAAATCCATAACCATTAGTCGAGGCTATGAGTGCGCCAGCAAAGACCCCTTTACTGCTGGAAACAATGGTGATTGATCGCGCATTTTCGGGAACGCGCCATGTAACAATATCGCTACCTTTGATTGATGAGCTAACGGTTTTACCATTTACCAATGTAGCTTTGACTTTCACAGAGATTGATTCTCCAGCAAATGCGATGATCGGTGATAGTCCAGTCACAGCAATACTCATTGGTGTTAGGGATGGCGTTGCCGTGCTCCAAACAAAGTCCTTGTGGCGACTGATTGTCACTGAAGAGGAAACTGAAGCGACAATTGGTTCGGGCGATGTAACTCGAACCGCAAAGGCACTAGCTGAGATTCTAGGCTCAAAAGAAAACTCAGAGACAACTCCTGCTTCAATTGAACGCGAGCTCATGCCAACAGGTATGAACTTTCCGTCAGCTGATAAAACTTCTAAGGTAAATGTTGTGTTGACATCTCCGGGTGTAAGGATTCGTAGCGTATGTGAAGCTGAAGCTTTTTGCCCCGCTTTAGGTAGCTGATTAGGAATAGCTGGGATTACAAGCTCTTTGGATGCATTTGGATAAGAGTTTACAAAATCTCCACCAAGAGCCTTTAATCCAGCACCTTGTTCATCAATCATGAATGCGTTTACGCGCCCAGATCTTGGAGTCACTTGGACTGCCAAAGATTTATCTCCTGGTGCCAGTGAGTCAAGTGAGAGTTGAACATAGCTCTTCGACTTCAAATTCACAGATTTGATTGGCTGTTTCGCATTCTCTGTATAGCTCTGAACATCCACAATAGAGTCGCTCAATCCACTGTTAATAAGAATTAATCGTCCTCGGCTTGTGACATTTGCAGTGCCACCTACAAACCATGCTGCAGAGTTAGGACCAGAACACAATGTTCCCCCCGCCCAACTTCCAGCTCTACTTTGCCAAATAAGTGGAGTGGTTCCAAGGGCTGATATAACTAGGGAATCTTTCGCTACTGGAAAGCGAAGTGCCTTAAAGGGCACAGTCTTGCTGCTTCGATTTTCCAATCGTTGGTATTGCGTCTTACGTGACGAAATTGAAATCTGTGAAGTTAATCCATTGAGCGTCGGCGGACAAACCACCACAGGGTAGCTTTCAGAGTAATTACTTGGCTTCGAGACTGTGGTTACCCCTGATGCAATCACGAAAGATGCAATGAGTGCAGATAAGAAAAGAAAAGGCTTTTCGAATTTCATGCCAACTCCTTCTCTGAAATTTCTCGTTTTCTTCGACCAGCTGGTGCAGCCAAGATAATTGCCAAAGTCCATGCGATTAGCTGAAGTGATAGCCACGCTCTCCTTATCGTTCCATCGTGAAGCAAGGATATTTCGCCAGCTTCCTTTACCTGGAACTGTGGTAACGACTGTTCATCTTTAGCGCGATCTAATCGATATCCATTTTGCAAGATTTGCCATGATCGATCAAAAGTTTCTGTCAACGTAATTGAGCCTGGACCGTTAACGGTGGTGCGAGCTCCAACTTCGCCAGCTTCTAAAACCGAACGTGTTCCATCTTTTGCAGTGAAAATAATTCTTCCTGTAACTCCAGTGACTCTCCAAACAACACCAGCCGAAGTCGCTGATGTGCGTGCAAATCCACCAAGACCATCAATGGTGCGAATAACATTGCGACTAAATGGATTTTTAACAAATATATACTTGATTCCATAGGCAGAAAAAACTTGGCTACTGCCAATTCCAGAGCCATCAATGAGTTCTTGAGCTGCTAGCTCAATTGCTCGTACTTGCCCAGGTGCCACATCAGGTTCACCAAGTGAAATATCATCACCCCGTGAAATGTAGTATTGAATTGATTTTGAGTTCTCAGCGCCAACTTCACGTAGGACTAAAGTTTTAGTATCAGCTTCAGTAGTAAGAAAAGCTGGCATGACTCCCTTCATATTGCTCTGCACAGGTGAATCTGCACCAGCAGTAATAGACCAACCAATGCTAGTGATCGAATAAAGCGCGGTAATAATTAAAAGTAGGCCTGCCAAAATATGACGATAGTGAATATTGCTGGCAATAAGCACAGTTCGCAAACGGTCCAAAATGACAACACCGGCTGCCACCGATGAAAGAGTTGCTCCAACTAAGAAAGTTCCAACCCAAGTTCTAGTCCCAGCGCTATTGCCGTGCACTGTGATTGAGATGGATGAGAACAAAACTGCTGCAGACAAAAATGAGATACCAACTTGTGCGAATGAGCGCGCATTGGAGGATGAAAAGAGAGCGATAACTAAGAGAAGAAGAATTGGACTGATTACCCACCAAGGAAGAGAACCAGCGCCTCCAGGATTACCTGAGAGAACTAGTGCGGTAGGACCGCCTGCAAGATTTAAACCTGGTTCAGCAAGAAAGCGTGCAGGGCGAATGAGTGCTTCAAATGAATATGGAGCCACCAAAACAAATGGGAATATCAGCAAGGTTAAACGCTTATAAAGTCTTGCCAGAAATAATGACTTCTCCAATTTCTCGTTGTGGTCACTCAAAATTGCAAATCCAATAACTCCTAAGCTCACAAGAGTTGTTATTAAAGTAAATGAAGTTAAGACAGCTAGCAAAATAGTTAATGCATAGATGCGACGCCAGTTGCTGGTCTCTACTTGCTTCCAGTTACTAAGGATAATTGGAATTTGCGGTGCAATTATTAATGCCACAAGAGTTGCTAATCGTCCTGAGTTCACTGAAGCTAGAGCCACAGGTGAGAGGGCATAAAGGAAACTAGCTGGGATTGTTATGAATTGATTATTAGAGAGCTTTCGTAGGAATGTGTGGGCCGACCACATGATGAGTAAAGGTGCAGCTAAAAAGAACACTGTTATGAGAAGCGGTGCCTTGCCCAGAAATAAAGTGGAGGCTAATGCAACAACTGCAATCCATGCTGGTGATGCATGTGAACTACCCATTCCAACTTGGTGCCACGATTCAAAATAGAAGCCCCAAAGATCCCGGGCTCCACTTGGCGAAGCAGCAAGCGCGCCGCCATTTAAAGCTCCAAAACGATTTCGAGATTGAATTAGTGTGATTATGGTCAGTAGGAGATATCCAAAAATTGCTGGGTTCTTTAAGACTTTACTAACCTGGAAGCCTTGAGTTGGTACTAGTAAATCCTCATCCTCGAGTGAGCTTAAAACAGATGGCGAAGAACTCTCTGGAACAGGAAGGATTCTGGCTCTAATGACTTCAGTAACACGCGCTGCCGACAATCGAATCTGTGACCATCGTGGTGGAATGTAAGAAGAGATGACTCGAGCAGAAACTAACCGCTTTGTTTTTCTGAATTTTCTTGCTTTAACTATTTCAGCTGGCTTAACTATCAAGGTGGCCACAGCCAAAAGTTCATCTGCTGCATACCCAGGTAGTTTTGCAAGCAAATAACCAATTGAACGTGCCATCGCAGATCCGAGTAACTGTATTGATAGCCACGGAATCATCCACCACGATGAGTTAGCTAATAAAACGTATGCTGCATTACGGCGATCTAAAAGTAATGGCCGGTGTAAGAAGGCGCCGTTAACATCCACACTACGTCGCTCTGATGCTGAAGCCTGAGCATGATGAGCAACGGCAGCTGTCGTTGCGATAACTCCATGACCAGCAACTCTTACCCTCCAGCCAAAATCAATATCATCGCGAAACAAAGATAGGTTTGAATCAAAGCCACCTAGTTCTTCAAATATGTCTCGGCGTAATAGTGCACCTGCAGTGCTAACTGATAAAACATCATGAACACCATCATGTTGACCTTGGTCATATTCATCGGTTTCTAGCCCAGTCCAACGAGCACCGTTACCAGCAATACTTATTCCAGCTTCGAGTATGTGAGTGCGATCATGCCAACCAAGAAGTTTTGGACCGACCATCGCAACTTGAGGTCGATCTTCAATTGCTTCTAAGAGTTTTTCAAGGGCGGTAGGTGTTGGCGCACAGTCATCATGGATTAACCAAATCCATTCGCTGTTGCCCTCAATGTGTTTTGGCATTTTCGCAACTGCGAGCGCAACAGCATCACCAAACCCACAATCACGATCTGCAGAAATTAAAGGAATGCGGGCAGCTTTAATGAGTTTTGTAGATGAATCATTAGATGCCGTATCAACTGCAACAATTTGATCTGGAGGTCTAGTTTGAGAAGCTAATGCTGCGACAACTGCCGGCAACCAAGTTTCACCGTCGTGTGTAACAACAATTGCGGTGACTAAATGTCTATCGGTTATTGCCACAACTAAACCACCATCTCTTAAAGAGTTGGGATTAAAAGCTTACGCAGAACGGCGCTTTAAGCGACGACGTTCGCGCTCTGATAGTCCGCCCCAAATTCCAAAACGTTCGTCATGTGCAAGTGCATATTCCAAACACTCTGAACGAACATCGCAGGAAAGGCAAACACGCTTTGCTTCGCGAGTTGAGCCGCCTTTTTCAGGGAAGAAAGCTTCTGGATCTGTTTGCGCACATAGTGCGCGTTCTTGCCAAGAGAGTTCAATACTCTCGCCGGTCGCTAGTGTGATTTTTGGGCCAGTCGTGGGGGTTGGGGAGTTCGTGGCTTCAGGTTTAATCGGCATAGTCGATTCTCCTTGAAAACTTTTGGTCTCATCCCTCATGGAAAAGACTTACTTAAGAGTGAATTACACGCGTGTAAGTCGAATAAGTCAAGCCGAGACAAGGCCTTATTGGAGGTGATTCACGCTTAAATCAGGCTGGGATTTGAATAATTTCTGTATTTGTCACAAAAGATGCCGATATTTTAGCGAAATCGGCCACTTCTGCCCCAGATGCGATAAATGAATTAATAATTGTTGCACCAGCTCCCACGTGAGCCCCAGATTCAATAATTGAACCAGAGATATGTGCATTGGGGCCAACTACCGCCCCACTGGAAATAGAACTAGAGCCATCAACGTGGGCAGATAGGTCAACCTGCGCGCCCTTCATGATCAAATAATCTTTGCCTGCACTTTCTACCAACCCAGAAGTTAAGGCTGAAGAATCTGCTATCCCTGCAACTAAGTCCTGTGATCCCTTAAGTAGTGCTTGTGGTGTGCCGATATCTAGCCAGTAAGAATCATCAATAAAACCAAAAACTTTGCCATGTCTAGCGACAAGATTTGGGAAAACTTCTCTTTCAACACTAACAACTCGATCCGGCTCGATTAGTTGAATCACTGAAGATTTGAAAACATAGCATCCAGCGTTAATGGTATTTGTTAGTGGATTTTCCATTTTTTCTAGGAAAGCTGTGACACGACCTTGTGAATCTGTAGGGACACAGCCATAAGCACGAGCATCTTCAACTGTCGTTAAATGCAAAGTCACATCGACATCATTTGCTTCATGCTCTTGAATTTGAAGTGTTAAGTTGTGTGAACTTAAGACATCTCCGTTAAAGACAACAACGGTTTCACCTCCAGGCAATAATTTTGCAGCATTTCTAATGGCACCGCCTGTGCCCAAAGGCTCTTTTTCAACAGCGTAAAGCAGTTTCATGCCCCATTTAGATCCATCTCCAAAATAGGGGATGAATACTTCAGACAGATATGAAGTCGCAAGAACGACTGTTGTAATTCCTGCTCTTTTTGCCATAGCTAGCTGATGCTCTGTTACAGGCAAACCAGCAACTGTGAGCATTGGTTTTGGTGTGTTTTTAGTAAGTGGCATGAGACGTGTGCCAAAGCCACCAACTAGAAGGATTCCAACTGCCATCGGCTAAGCCTTTAAGCGGTTAACTGCATCTTTTATGGCTGCATCGGTCACAGTCATTGCGATGCGAATGTGGTTCTTACCTTTTTCACCATAGAAGCTACCTGGAGTTGCCAGGATTCCGCGCTCTGCTAACCAGTCAACACTTGTCCAAGCATCTTCATCACGTGTGCACCAGATATAGAGACCTGCGTCGCTAAACTCAATTCTAAATCCACATGCTTCAAGTGCCGGTCTAAGAGCATCACGTCTTGCGTTATATCGTGCACGTTGCTCGGCAACATGTGAATCATCACCTAGTGCAACTGTCATTGCTTTTTGTACGGGTAAGGAAACCATCATGCCTGCATGCTTTCGAAGTTCACGAATCTTTGCGATGAGCGAAGAATCACCAATCAAAAATGCAGCACGATATCCAGCCATTGATGAGCGCTTAGATAATGAGTGAAGCGCCAGAATATTCTTGTTATCGCCTTGCGTTAAAGCCATGATTGAAGTTGGTGTGGCATTGTGCTCAAACTCCAAATAGCACTCATCTGAAATCAGGACTGCATCATTGGCGCGTGACCATGCAATGCACTCCTTGATTTCTTCAACACTATGAACTCGTCCAGTTGGATTTGATGGTGAGTTCAACCAGGCTAAATCAGCGTTCGGCCAGCTCTGTGCGCTAATTGGAACAGGTACTGACTGTGCCTGTGCGATTAATGCTCCAACGTGATATGTCGGATAGGCAATTTCTGGAATGAGAACTTTCTTAGACTCTAAAATTGTAGGTAACCATGCAACTAACTCTTTCGAACCAATGACAGGTAAAACATCAAAGTCACCCTTGGCACCTAAACGAGATTTAGCCCAAGAGGTTATCGCAGCACGTAGTTCAGGCGTGCCAGCAGTTACTGGGTAACTAGGTGAGTTAGAGGCATCGCGTAAGGCTGTTTGAATAAATTCAGGTGTGGGATCTACAGGAGTTCCAACAGAGAGATCAATAATCCCACCGGGGTGAGCACGGGCCTTATCCCCATAGGGGGCAAGAGCGTCCCAGGGGAAATCTGGGAGTGAAGAGCGCAAGAAGAATTACTCGCTCTTTGGTGGAAGAGCTTTTACTAGTTCGTGGTCGGTGCCAGTTGCTCCGACTTTGCTCGCGCCACCTGGTGAACCGATTTCAAGGAAAAATTCTGTGTTCACTTTTCCAAATTGCTTCCACTGTGGCGGGACATCATCCTCATAGTAAATAGCCTCAACAGGACACACAGGCTCACACGCACCGCAGTCAACACATTCATCGGCTTGGATATAGAGCATGCGGTCGCCTTCATAAATGCAGTCCACAGGACATTCAGCGATGCATGATTTATCTTTCACATCGATACATGGTTCGGCGATCACATAAGTCACGACTTGCCTCCGTAAGAAATATTAATTACCAGCTATCAGATTGTAATCGTATCGGCTCTCCTGGCGCGATATTTGAAGTTAAGGTTTATCGTTGAGCCATGAATCAGGGTCTAGAGGCCACATTTAGCTCCCTCATCGGAAAGCGAGTCACCATCCGCTTGCATGATCCCGAGGGTGGATTTCGCGACATAGTGGGCCATCTGGAGTCCCCCATCACCCTTCGCAATCGACATGGAGAGCTCATCGAATTTTCCTACGACAAGATTGCTCTCTGGAAAGAAGTGGTTGAAAAATAGTGAGCCTTCGACTCTATGACACAGCTTCTAGAAAACTTGCACCTGTCACTTCAACTAATGGCACGACAACAATGTATTGCTGTGGACCCACCGTTTATCGGGACGCACATGTTGGAAATTTAAGAACTTTCCTTCTTTCAGATTTGGTACGCCGAGTCCTAATAGTCAATGGCGTTAATGTGAAACTTATTCAAAACATTACTGATGTTGGGCACATGTCTGAAGATATTGAGAGTGAAGACAAAATGCTAGCCCAAGCTAGAGCTGAATCCATAGATCCATTCGCGGTGGCACGAAAATATGAGGCAGGTTTTCATACGGACTTAGCACGTCTGAATATTGAAAAGGCAGATGCTTATCCAAGAGCTAGCGAATCAATTGAGTTAATGCTTGCCATGATTGAGCAACTAATCTCTAAGGAATTTGCATATGTGGGTGAGGATGGCACGGTCTATTTCTCTGCCCAAACATTTCCAAGTTACGGAGCGATAAGTGGTAATCGCTTAGATGCACTCAACCCTGGTCATCGCTATGAATACAGTGAAGATGGCGCTAAACGTTTTCACGCTGACTGGGCGCTCTGGAAGAACGCTGGTGATCGCAAAGAAATGATTTGGGATTCACCATGGGGTCCAGGTTTTCCTGGTTGGCATATTGAATGTTCAGCAATGTCACTTCATTTCTTGAATTCTCATATCAATCTTCATGTTGGAGGAATTGATCTGCGTTTTCCACATCATGAAAACGAGCGAGCTCAATCAAATGCCATTACAGGAAATGAAAGCGTGGACCTATGGCTTCATGGTGAGCATCTGCTTTTTGAAGGCCGCAAGATGTCAAAAAGTGCCGGAAATGTTGTGCTTCTTCAAGATGTTATAGATCGCGGCTTTGATCCCCTTGCCGTCAGACTTTGTTTTCTAGAGAACCGTTATCGATCTCAAATGGATTTAACGTGGGCCTCAATAGAGGCTGCTGACTCAACGTTGAAGCGTTGGCGTAAAAAGGTAAAGACATGGGGAACACAAATTTCTGTGAAAGATACAGGGTTCTTAGAGATTCTCGATAACGATTTAGATACGCCAAAGGCCATTCAATATCTGCGCACTTTGGAGAAGAATGAAAAAATCAATAATCGCGCAGCGCTTTTTCTATTTGCAGATCAGATATTGGGGCTTGATCTTGCCAGAGAAGAAGTCATTCGTGCTTTATCCTTAGAACAAGAAGAAATTCTTAAACTGCGCCAGATTGCAAGAGATGAAAAGCGATGGGCAGAGAGTGACGAGTTAAGAGTAAAACTAGAGCACAGTGGCCTTGAAATTATGGATGGTCCTGATGGGCAAACTTGGAATTGGCGTTAAGCAGGAAGCAAAACAGCAACGACTAAAGCTAGAAATCCAATATTGATGAGTGATATCCCAATAGAAGTACCTTCAATTAGGTACTCCTGATTGATGCCTGGAAATCCTGCTCGTAAGACTACGAAGGTCCAAGCTGCTGCAGCCAATACTTTTAGGGTTCGCCCACCCCACAAGCGACCAATGCTCCAAATACCGACCAAGGTTGCAAGTAGAACAAAGATCAAACCAAATGGAACTAATGATGCATGCAGAAAAACTGAACCCGCCCCAAGTCCAGCACCAATCACAATTGCGTAGATTTTTCGCATTACAGGATAACTCCGGAAGTTAAGTCACTTTCACGGCCTTGTTCATCAAAAGGCCCACTCTTTGGCCCTTTAACTAGTGTGTAGTACTCATGGCCCCAGACTTGTAAACCTAAGTTGTTTGAAAGGGCAAAAAATGGCCCATCTAATGCAATCTGTGTTTCATGAGCCTTCATTGCTGCCATCTTGGCATCAACAAAATCATTACCATCAATTAAAGTGGTTACAAATGAATCATCTTTTGCAAATGGTAGATCATCAATGCTTTCTGCTCCAAAGAAATCAGAGCCAATCTCTTTCATGGCTTCCATCCCTTGTGCGATAACTGATTTAGGAACCGTATTCCAATAAATTTTTTGGATTTGCCACATTGCTAGCTCACTTGCCCTCATAGCAACTAAATGCGCTTTAATATGATCTGGATGTCCATAGCCACCGATTTCATCATAAGTAATCAAAACATGAGGCTTTACCTCTTCAATGATTTTGACTAACTCACCGGCTGCTGAATCCAAATCTTCTTGCCAAAAAACATCAGGACGATTATTAGGTTCCGTTCCCATCATTCCACTATCTCGATAGTTTCCAAGGAATCTAAAGTCTGTAACGCCAAGTGCTTTCATGGCCATTGCTAATTCAATTTCGCGGTGCTTTCCTAATTCATCTTTTTCGCTGCTAGCCAGATGAGAAAGTGATGGGACTAAAACTTCTCCCTCTTCACCACGAGTGCACGTCACTAAAGTTACTTGTGCGCCGAGAGAAGCATAAAGGGCCATAGTTGCACCGTTATTAATAGTTTCATCATCTGGGTGCGCGTGCACAAGCAAAATTCGATAGCCCTGATAAGAATTTTTCACTGCTTCTCCCATGCAAGTATTCCCCCGCCGAGATGGCGTGAATTTATAAAGCCTGCCCCTTGAATGATGGCTAGACAATGTGCAGATCTAACCCCAGAGCGACAATGAAGAATAATCTCTTTATCTCTGGGAAGTAGATCTAAAGCTGTTGCGTCGAAAAAACCAGCCTTAGGAATCAATACTGAACCAGGGATTCTAGAGCTCGCAAATTCTTCAGGTTCTCTGACATCGATGAGAATAAAGTCATCATTTGCCGCAAACTTCTTCTTTAGCTCTTCAACGGAGATTTCTGGTGCTGAAGCTACGCCGCAAAAACTTTCATAGTTCTCTAAAAGGCTCACCTGCGTTGGCTTCTCACCGCAAATTACACAGAGTGGGTTTTTGTGAATATCAATCTTTGAATGCTCTGCCTCCAACGCTTCATAGATCATGAGCTTTCCAATTTGAAGCTCACCTATGCCAGTGATTGCTTTAATCACTTCATTGACTTGAATCGAAGCAACAGAGGCGCATAACACACCAAACACACCTGCATCTGCACAGCTTTGGACTGACCCTGGTACAGGAGGTTCTGGATGCAGACAGCGATAGCACGGACCGAGGGTGCTCCAAAAAACTGCAGCTTGCCCATCAAAGCGATTTACTGAACCCCACACATAAGGTTTATTAAGTAAGACTGCCGCATCGTTAATCAAGTAGCGCGTTGCGAAGTTATCTGTGGCATCAATGACTATGTCGTAGTCTGCCATAATTTCAAAAACATTTGAGGGGTTGATTCTTACTAGATAAGTAATCACTGAAACTAATGGGTTACTCTCTTCAATTTTTGATTTAGCAACATTAACTTTCTTTTTTCCGATATCGGACTGGCCATAAAGGACTTGGCGGTGCAGATTAGTTTCATCAACATTATCGAAATCAACTATTCCAATAGTTCCAACGCCAGCTGATGCTAAGTACATAAGCGCTGGTGAACCAAGACCACCTGCACCGATGCACAAAACTTTTGCATTCCGGATGCGCTCTTGACCACTTGCTTGAATCTGTGGAATAACAATCTGGCGACTATATCGACGCGCTTGTTGCGCACTCAGCGCTGGGCCAGAATTTACAAGCGGTGGTGTTTTCATAGGGAGTTAATTCTGCCGTATTCACGCATGTGTTGCTACAGCTAGTAGCACATTCGCCTATAGAGCCTCTACGATTACACCAATGAGCACTTTTGATTCATCAAATAAGCCGCGTTTGCCTCGTGACGAGCGTCGCGCACTTTTGCTCTCAGCAGCCCTAGAGGTTTTTACTGCTGCTGGTTATCACTCTGCGGCTATGGATGAAATCGCAGATCGCGCAAATGTTAGCAAGCCAGTTTTATATCAGCACTTTCCGTCAAAGTTAGAGCTTTATCTTGCAGTTCTTGATTTACATATCGACTCATTAGTTTTTGAAATTCAGAGAGCTATCGCCTCGACTCCTGACAACGCTAATCGCGTGCATGCCACTGTAGATGCATATTTTGCTTTTATCGAAAAAGAGGGTGAAGCATTCAAACTTCTCTTTGAGAGTGATATGAGTGTTGAGCCATCTGTGCGTGAGCGCCTTAATCGTATGACTTATGACTGCGCAGCTGCTGCTAGTGCCGTAATTTCTATTGATACAGGTCTTCCAAAAGAAGCTTCAATGCTCTTAGGTGTTGGAATGATTGGCTATGCCCAAGTAACAGCACGACATTGGTTAGATCGAGATAGTGCATTAACGCGTGAACAGGCAGTTGAATTGGTCAACAACCTCATGTGGCGAGGAATTTCGGGTTTCCCTCGCAATTAACTCCGATAGGATTACTTCTATGAGCTCCACTAATGAACAAATTTCTGGCGCCGCTTAACGTGTCGAAAACTTTCGCAGAACTCCCACTACGTCCTGAAACCATTGAGGCACTTCATGCTAATGGCTTCATCGCTCCATTTGCCATTCAAGAGATGGTTTTACCCATTGCACTCAGTGATGGTGATGTTATTGGTCAAGCTAAAACAGGTACAGGAAAGACTCTGGCTTTCGGCGTCCCTGTTATTGAGAGAGTTATTGCACCAAATGACAAAGAGTGGGCAGATTTTGAGCACAAAGGAATGCCGCAGGTTCTCATCGTGGTTCCAACGCGCGAACTTTGTACTCAGGTCACAAAAGACATTGAAGAGTTAGCAAGTAATCGTGGAGTTAGAACATTAGCAGTTTATGGTGGACGCGCATTCGAACCACAAATTGAAGCCCTACAAGCTGGAATTGAAATCGTTGTTGGAACACCAGGTCGCTTGCTAGATCTTTCTCGCCAAGGGCAACTTCGGTTAAAGCAAGTTTCACGCTTAGTCCTAGATGAAGCAGATGAGATGTTAGATCTTGGTTTCTTGCCAGATGTTGAAAAGATTTTGGCAAACACTCCAAATCGCATGCAAACTATGTTGTTCTCAGCAACTATGCCTGGAGACATCATCGCTCTTGCCCGCCGCTTTATGAATCAACCTATTCATATTCGAACTCAAGATTCAGAAGATGAAGGCGCTGTGGTCACACGTATCAAGCAGCATGTTCTACGCGCTCATGCAATGGATAAGATTGAAATGCTTGCCCGTATCTTGCAGGCCGAAGGTCGTGGCCCAACAATGGTTTTCTGCCGCACCAAGCGCACCTGCCAAAAGACGGCAGAAGACTTAATGGAGCGAGGCTTTAAAGCCGCGCCTATCCATGGAGATCTTGGTCAAAGTGCACGTGAAAAAGCTTTGGGTGATTTCAAAGCTGGCAAATCAAATGTGCTTGTTGCAACAGATGTTGCCGCTCGTGGAATTGATATTGATGGAATTACACATGTAATTAATTACCAGTGCCCTGAAGATGAAAAAACTTACGTGCATCGTATTGGTCGCACAGCACGTGCCGGAGCACATGGAATCGCAGTCACATTCGTTGACTGGGATGAATTAGCTAGATGGAAGATGATTAACCAGGTTCTAGATCTCGGTTTAGCTGAACCAGAAGAGACTTATTCTTCTTCCCCACACCTCTATGAAGTTCTAGATATCCCAGCAGGTTCCACGGGGCGAATCACTAAGAGCAAGCCTGTAATACAACAAAAGGCTACCCCTGAAAAACGTGTTGAGAAGAAGGTTGAATCAAAGCCAAAAGTTGAGCGAACTCGCACACGTACTAAGAAGTTTAAAGAGAGTTAAGTAGTAACAAAAACTCGAACTGCATCCACCAACATCTGAACTGCAATGGCTGCAAGTAACAGACCAGCAATGCGTGCCACAAGTGTCACTCCAGCTTCCTTAATTACTTTCATAATGGTTGTGGAAGCCATTAGCGCTGCTGCAATAGCAATATGAACAGCAATAACAGCGCCAACTAAGCCCGCAGCCATGCTTGGGCTATCGATTTGCTGAACGAAAATCATCGTTGCAACGATTGCACCAGGTCCAGCAAGTAAAGGTGTTCCTAGAGGCACAAGTGCAATATTTTCATCTTTAGAATCACCGCGACCACTCCCCTTGCCTCCGGTTAAAAGGTCTAACGAGATAAGCAAAAGTAGCAGTGCACCAGCAGCTTGTAATGCTGCGATTGAGACATTGAGATAGCTCAAAATAAAGCGACCAAATAATGCAAACATCGAAATCACAAGCAGAGAAACGAAAGCTGCTTTGATAGCAAGAATCCTGCGCTCTTTTGCAGATTTATCTGCAACTAGGGCCAAGAAAATTGGCGTGGCACCGGGTGGATCCATGATTACAAATAATGTTACAAATGATTGGACGGCAAAGGTTAAAGCACTAACTTTCATGCCACTACCACCCTTCGTTTATCGGCAAGAGATTCCAGCTTTTCCCATTGAGCAGGGCTGGTTTGGAACTCTGCAAGTGCGTTGAGTTTACCGCTTCCGTGATAGTCGCTGGAGCCAGTTATTACTAAATCTAATTCTGTGGCAATTGAGCGCAACATCGCTCTTTCCTCTGGATTTTGATCCCTGTGATCAACTTCTATTCCGTTTAATCCAGCAGCAACTAACTCTTGAAAATCATTTGCCTTAAGAATTTGACCACGATGTGACGCAAAAGGATGTGCAATAACAGCTACTCCTCCAGCCTTTCGAATCATTGCAATTGCTTGAGCAGGAGTGGGTGCTGCATGAGAAACATAAAACTCAGAATCATTATTGAGCATGCCTTGAAATGCTTCATCGCGCGTGCTTATCACTCCCTTGTTTACTAAGGCGTCAGCTAAATGAGGGCGACCTAGAGTTGCACCTTCAGGGCGCGCAGCTTGAACATCTGCCATTGAAATATCAATTCCAGCTGCTTGCATCTTTTCAACCATCTTGCGCATCCGCGGTAGTCGTCCATCGCGCGTTTCCTCAAGCATGACTTGCATCTGCTCATGTGCACCATCAAAGAGAAGCCCCAACATATGCACACTAATGCCGTCTTCGGTTAAGCATGAAATTTCACTGCCCAGTACTAGTTGTAAATTGCCGCGTAAGCTTTCACTAGCCTCTTGCCAACTAGAAGTGGTGTCGTGATCACTGATACCCAGAACCGTTAACCCTTGAACTATTGCTTTATTTATTAGTTCACGGGGACTATCTGTTCCGTCGCTTTTGTTGGTGTGCGTGTGTAAATCAATCATGGAGCCAGCTCCACAACACCAGGTCTTGAGCGAGTCACAACTAAAACACATCCAATTAATATCAAGGCGATTCCAGGCAAAATTCCAAGTGGGGGTTTTTGTCCAAGCCACCAAATGGCAAGTAGAGAACTCACAGGCACTTCAAAAAATATAATGAGAGAAACTATTGCTGGTGATACTCGCTTAAGAGCGGCATTAAACATTGAATGGCCCAAAATCTGTGCGCCAACAACTAGACCTAAAAGAATCCACCATTCGCGCCCAGCAAAATTAAATATTGGAAAACCCATCAACAACGCCATTGGCAGCGCAGTTATGGCACAAACAAAATAGCAAACTGTCGTGTACACAGTCGTCTCCACTGTGCGCTGTGCTCGCGAACCAGCCATGATGTAGAGAGCAGCCAAAGCTGCAGAAATGAGTGCAGCAATATCTCCTAAAAATGCTCGAAGAGAAATCTGTAAATCAATCCCTGAAATCAATAGCACGCCTGAAAAGCTAACGACCATCCCAAGCCAGGCTTTGGAAGGAATATATCCACCACTGAGCTTTACAAACAAAGCTGCAAAAATTGGTTGGAGTGCAACAAGTGCCGTACCTGCTGCAACTGTTGTACAGCGCATTGCTAGAAAGAATCCAACGAAGTGAATAGCTAAAATAAAGCCGGCAATAACCGACCACTTAATTCCTTCACGATCTTTTGGATGTTTGAGAGCAAAGGGAAGTGTTAATAACGACCCACCAAGGTTTCTCCAAAAAATCAGCGTGGGAATTGACATTGCACTCATAGCAATAAGTGGGCCTGAAGTTCCAATGCCCATGATTCCAATACCTAGGCGAATTAAGTCTGGTCTTGCCGGAATAGTTGTGTGACTATTGCGCGAATCTGCTTGCGAACTCAATTGTTCTCCGCAGAAATACCTAGGCGAACACCCACTAGAGATTTGCTTCTCTTAACAAGAATTTCTGCAATCGCAAGAATTGACTGCGCAGATTCAGAATCAGGAGCAGCTTGAACTAGCGGTACTCCATCATCGCCACCGGTTCTAAGTTCTGGATTAAAAGCAATCTTGCCAAGAAGCGGAACATCGATGCCAACAAGTGCTGATAAGCGCCGTGAGGTTTCTTCACCACCACCGGAACCGAAGAGTGCAATCTTCTCACCGCATGTTGGACAGCCATATTCAGACATGTTTTCAATGACACCAATTACACGTTGATGAATTTGGTGCGCAATTCTCCCGGCACGTTCGGCAACCTCGGCTGCAGCAATTTGAGGTGTTGTTACTACAACTATCTCTGAGTTTGGAATGAGTTGTCCCAGAGAAATTGCTAAATCACCAGTACCAGGAGGAAGATCAATGAGCAAAACATCTAGATCACCCCAGTGAGCATCTGAAAGAAGTTGCTCAAGCACGCGGTGTAATAGTGGCCCACGATAAGCAACTGGATCTGAGCGCTCTGGCTTAAACATCTCCATTGAAACAACTTTTACGCCAAAAGACTCTAGCGGGATAAAGAGCTGATCAATAGCAGTTGGTCGCTGGCCCATTAAGCCCATTAAACGAGGAATTGAGTGACCATAGACATCTGCATCCAAAATTCCAACGCGTAAACCTTTTTTGGCAAATGCAACTCCTAAGTTTGCAGTTACAGATGACTTTCCAACTCCACCTTTTCCAGAAGCAATGCCAATAACTCGTGTGAGGGACTCTGGCTGGGCAAAGGTAATTGTCTTTTCACGGCCACCGCGAACAACTTTTTTAACATAATCGCGTTGCTCTTGTGACATGACTCCAAAAGCTAATTCAACGCTCTTCACTCCTTCGACATTCTTCAGAGCCGTAGTGATATCACCACGTAGTCGATCTTGCATTGGACAACCAGAAATCGTTAGCAAAACTTTAATACTCACGTCGCCATTGACCTCAGTAAGCTCTTCAACCATTCCAAGTTCAGTTATCGAACGATGTAGTTCGGGGTCCTGAACCTTTGAGAGTGCATCATTAAGTGAATCGATAAAGTTCATATGAGGTCTGGGTCAATCTTTGCAGTTGGTCGCTTTGGTTTTGTTGCTGGAGTTTCATCCAACAAATCACCCAACTGTTTTTTAACAAAAGTCTTTGGATGTAGATCTGCTGGCTGAAGATTTTCAAAGCCAGGTCCTAAGTTCTCTCTAAGTTCAGCAGTTGCTGTCTGTGACAATGTGCGAACCTTCTTTACCCACTTTGCCGCCTCTGCAGCAGCCTTTGGAAGTCGCTCTGGACCCAGCAAAAGCATTCCCACAATAGCCAGGCCGAGAATTTCACCCGCACCGAGATCAAAGAACATAGCGAAAGCCTACCTGCTAATTCAGTCTCTAGTTATTGCCAGCTACCAAGGTAACGGTGACTGTGACCTCTTTTTTATCTCGGATATAAGTCAGGGTGACCTTATCCCCCACATTCATAGCACGTATGGCAACAATTAATTGTTCAGGGGAATCAATGGCCCTATTTTCAAATTTAATGATTAAGTCACCCGCACGAATTCCAGCTTTAGCTGCTGGTCCACCAGGCAAAATAGATGTACCCGAATTGGCAACAAGTGCACCCACTCCACTGTAATTCATATCCAATGAAACGCCTAAGAACGGATATGTTGCCTTGCCAGATTTAATCAATTGATCAGCAGTTTTTCTGGTTTGATTAATAGGAATTGCAAAACCCAAACCAATTGAACCGGTTTGTGAGGATGAACCTAGAGTCGCGATTGCCGAGTTAACACCAATTACTGCCCCTGTTGCATCCACTAGTGGGCCTCCAGAATTTCCTGGGTTAATGGCGGCATCGGTTTGTAGTGCATTAATGAAAGAACTTGCAGAACCAGAATCACCGGCAGTTACAGGTCGATCCTTAGCGCTAATAATTCCAAGTGTCACAGTGCCTGAGAGTCCAAGCGGTGAGCCTATTGCAATCACTGAGTCTCCAACAGCAACTTTGTCACTATCTCCAAACTCAAGTGCTGGCAGATTCGTGGCACTGATTTTTATTACTGCTAAATCATAAGAAGCATCACGACCAATTATGCTCGCGTTATAGATATCACCATTGTTCAAGGTAACTCGTATTGCACCATTTCCATTAGCAACTCCAGCAATAACATGATTATTGGTCAAGATGTAACCATTACTGTCAAAAATAAAACCAGAGCCAGTTCCCCCACGACCTGTTGCAGAGCGAGTATTAACAGAAACAACTGAAGGCAAAACTCTGGCAGCTATTCCTGCAACAGAATCTGGTGCTCGCTCGATTGTGCTGGAAGAATTCACAATGTTGGCAGAATTAAAAATAGTTCCACCTGTAGCTGTAACTCCTAGAAATCCACCAAGGCAACTTGCCAGTAACGCGATGATAAATACCTTGCCTCGTGAGCTCTTATTTGGCGCACTTGTTTCCCACCAAGGACGAACATTGGGGGTTAGTTTTTTTCTAGGAAAAATCATGCTCATATCTTCCTACATCTTTGTTGCAATTAACAAACCGTCGCCAGTTGGAATCAAGGTACTCACCCAATGCTCTGCGTCATTCTTAATGATTTTCCCAGCATCACGAAGTGCCACAGTTTTAGGGTCTCTCTGAGCTGGATCGTTGACTTTTGAGCCTCCAAAAAAGCTATCGATAACCATTGCTCCGCCACTTCGTAAAATGCGATGCGCTTCACTGATGACAAAGGCTAAATCTTGAGGGTCATGGCGGACTACAACGAGGTCATAGGCCCTGTCTGTTAACTTTGAAATGACATCTAAAACTGAGTTGGTAATTAATCTATATCGAGTGGGAGAAATCTCTGCATCTGCAAATGCCAACTTTGCAATCTGCGTATGTTCCATTTCATCATCTATAGAAGTCAGCGTGCCGCTAGCCAACATGCCATCTAGTAACCACAGACTCCCAACACCTGAGCCTGTGCCAATCTCAACGACTGATTGTGCGGAGAGTGTAAAAGCCAAATGCTTGAGATAAGCACCTACTCCTGGCGTGACATCGTGAGCACCAATTTCAACACCGCGAGCACGTGCATAGCTTTTGAATGGATCTTCAGTTATAAAGCTTTCAGCATATGAATGCGGATCTATTTTCATTTAAGATTCATTATCCACTGCGTTAACAAGCGAACTCCATATCCAGTTCCACCCTTTGGATTCTCTCCTGCATCACTCTCACTGCGTGCGGTACCAGCAATATCTAAGTGAACCCAACGGCGGTTGCCTGCAAAGTGTTCAAGAAATAGCGCGGCGGTAACTGATCCGCCAGAATACTTCGCTTTTTTAGCAATATGGTTGAAATCAGCAATGTCACTTTCAAGGGCATCCTTGTAATCGTCAATTAATGGCATATGCCAGACTCGATCACCAGATTCAATTCCTGCAATCTCCAAATCACGTGCCAGTTGCTCATCTCGCGTATACATCGCGGCATGCTGCTTACCGAGTCCAAGAGTTGCTGAACCAGTCAAAGTGGCAATATCTACTAAGTAATCTGGATTCAAGTTTTTATCAGCATATGCCAAGCCATCAGCTAGAACTAGACGTCCCTCTGCATCTGTATCAAGAACTTCAACAGTTGTTCCACCATAATGAGTAATGACATCACTTGGACGCTGGGCGGTACCTGAAAATGCGTTCTCAGCACACATCATCAAGGCTGTTACGCGAATATTTGGTTGCAATTCCTCCAGTGCAGTCAATGTTGCCAAAATTGCAGCAGATCCTGCCATGTCGGTTTTCATGGGAATCATCAAGTCATAAGGGCGCTTGAGAACTATTCCACCAGTGTCATAGGTGATTCCTTTGCCCACTAATACAACGTGTGGAAGGGCATTAATCGCGTTTTTCTTCTTTGAAGGCGCATACCCAACTTCAATAAAGCGTGGTCCGGGTTTTGGAGATGAATTACCAACCGCTCGCAAACCACCAAATTCTTTGAGCTCTTTGCCGGCAAGTACCTTTACTGTGAGCCCGGTTCCTTTGGCGAATTCTTGGGCTTTTGTAGCCATCCACGCAGGATTTTTAATATTAGAAGGCGTATGCACCAAATCACGAGCGCGCGTAACTGCTTTCGAAATAGTGATAGCAACATCTATAACCTCTTTTTCATTTGTGGCAACCAGGAAATTTGGCTTACCTGCAGGCTCTCCAGTTTTAAGATTCCAAAGGTAAGCACCTAAAGTCAAAGCGATTGCATGTGCCTTAACGTCTTTACTATTCACTGCACATGCTGAGTAGACGGTGGTGTTCTTGCCACGAACTTTTCTAGCAATTGTTGTGGCGGCAATACGAAGTGATGCAGTTGATGAATCACCTACTCCAACTAAAAAGATACGATCTGTTTGAGCATCTTGTGAACTAACCGGAATTTCAAATAATTCCCCTGATTTGAATGTAGGAGAAAAGAATGACAGCTCATCTAATAGGTTGATATCAAAAAACTTTTCAATATCCTGAACTAGATCTCCAAGAGCAGAAAATGAAACAACTCCTTCTGAATCTTTAGCGAAAGCGAGCGCAATTGAATCAGCGCTAGTGGCTATAGAGAGTTGAGGCTTGGCAGCTTTAAGTGTCCAGGACATGCGTTGAAGGCTATCGCCTGTTAGTGATTTACTTCTTAACTAGTGCAACCGCGGCATGAAGTGCGGCGCTGAGATTATTAGCTTCTTCAGAGTTGAGTTCAACGACTAGGCGTCCGCCACCCTCTAGTGGAATTCGCATCACAAGTGAGCGAGCCTCTTTAGTGACCTCCATTGGACCATCACCGGTTCGAGGTTTCATGGCTGCCATGTGGGGACTCCTTTAAAGATGGACGAGGAAGGTTCAAGAGGAGAAGTATCTCGCATTTAGAGCACAAGCGCGAAATCGAGAAGGCGCTAAAAGCCTAGAACCGCGCTCAATCTGGCTTTTCCAGCCGAAATGACAGCATCAACTGCGCGCTCTGGCACCTGAAGCATTAGGGCAATCTCACTCGATGACATCTGTCGCATGTAATGCAAGGTCAAGATGATCCGCTCTTCTTCAGGCAGCGAGGCCAGCACCTGGGCCAATGTTGGGGACTCGCTCATGGTTATAAGGCTACTGGCTCTTAACGCCTATGCGGGTGAGGATGCTCTCAGCGGAATGTTCGTGCAAAGCGGGATAAAGAGATTCGCACACCAATGTAGAGCGCAGGAAGCATCACCAAGAAGAGTACTCGCGGAGCTATTACTTCTTCAGACCAGTCAAAGATTGTTGTATTTGCAGTCAATTCACGTAAATGAAATCTGCCTGTTCCTTTGATTATTTTGCCGGTGTGGAGCACATCGCATGTGTGCGGAGGCTGCCAAGCAGTAACCGTCATTAAATCCAAAACTCCTAATGGACCAATGCCAGTGAATGCATTAATAGATGTTCCAACACCTTCTGTAATCTCAGAAGTCACCCAGACTTTAGTCTGAAGCATCCACTCGCCTTGTTTTTCCCATTGCGCCAGTGAATCCCAAACTCTTTGTATTGGTGCATTAATTTTTAAAGAAATTGAAATGTGATTACTTGACATTACGAACAAGCCTTTAGTGCTTGTGTTACATCTGTTGTCCAAGAAATTAATTCACGCATTCCCGGCTTAATAAAGTTCTCAAATTCTAAGTGCTCTACTAGCTCATGTAACGGATTATAAATTCCAAATGGATCTAGAATTACAACTGGCTTATTGTGAAACTTTAAATAGCGTCCCACCCAAATCTCAAAGAACTCTTCAAGAGTTCCTGCACCGCCAGGCAATGTAATAAACGCATCTGCAATATCAGTGATCATTGCCTTGCGCTCACCCATCGTCCCAACGACATGTAGTTCATCATTATCGTGATCAGCAAATTCAATATCAACAAGTGCTTGTGGGATAACACCGATAGTTCGTCCGCCGCCCTGACGAGCTCCCCTAGAAACTGCGCCCATCATTGAAATGTGTCCGCCCCCAGTGACTAATTCCCATGAGTTAGCTGCAATAGCCCCACCAAGTTCAAAGGCAAGGTCTACATACTTAGGGTCAATCGTTGGCGATGATGAACAAAAGACTGCAATGCGCATGCGGGTAAGGATAGGGGTTAGGCTTAGGACATGACCACCATTGCATCTGGCCACGGCATTGCAACGATGGCTGCCGGAAAAACTCTTGATGTTTGGTTTCCGACCCCGCAACTTGCATCCTTGCCAGCGACTGTTCCTAGTGAACTAAACGCATTGGTCGGCAAAGATGATGCTCGCGGTGTAACTCGAGAACTTGTCGCAGTTGAAATTGATATCACTACAGCACCTACTGATGCAAAAGATGCGTATTTGCGTTTACATTTATTATCTCATCGCTTAGTTAAACCTCATGGCCTCTCACTCGAAGGTATATTTGGTTTACTAAATAATGTTGTATGGACAAACTTTGGTCCTTGTGCTGTTGACGGGTTTGAATTAACTCGTGCTCGCCTCAAAGCTGCGTATGGTCACGTAACTGTTCTTTCTGTCGATAAATTCCCACGCATGGTTGATTACGTAATCCCTAGTGGAGTACGAATTGCAGATGCCGATCGCGTAAGACTTGGAGCTCATTTAGCTTCAGGCACAACAGTTATGCATGAAGGTTTCGTCAACTTCAATGCCGGAACACTTGGAACATCAATGGTTGAAGGTCGAATATCAGCTGGTGTTGTTGTAGGCGATGGTTCAGATGTAGGTGGCGGCGCATCCATTATGGGCACGCTCAGTGGTGGAGGAAAAGAAGTGATTTCAATTGGAGAAAAATCACTTCTAGGCGCAAACTCTGGATGTGGAATTTCACTAGGTGATAACTGCGTAATTGAAGCTGGAACTTATGTGACAGCTGCATCAAAAGTCCGTTTGCCTGATGGTGAAATAGTTAAGGCTGCAGCACTATCTGGTGGAAACAACTTACTCTTTCGCCGTAACTCACTTGATGGTGCACTTGAAGTAATTAACCGCACTGGTACTTGGGGCGGACTTAATTCAATTTTGCACGCTAACTAAGCTAAACCACGCTGAAGGTATTTTAGTCCTACTTCTAAAAGTCTCACCACGCAGAGCTACCTTCACACCGCTACTAGATGTTGCTTGAATCTGAGCAACTGTTCCACTTTCATTTACTCCCAAGATTTCTAAACTCACTACATCAGGTAAAACAAATGCGGCAGCAATAACGCTTTGTGGAACTTCTCGATTCCATGTAACAAATCGTGGATTAATAGTGAGATCCAATGAACCAGGGTCATCAACAATCTGTGTGTAAGCCCTGGCACTACCCCAGGCATTAAGGGCAAGCTCTGTCTTACCACCTGATGAAGAGGAGAAATAAGCAGTGATTGGTAAACCAGATTGTGTGATTGTTAGACCTGCGGTTCGCGTGACAATATCTTTCCAAACTACACCATATTTCTTTTCAATTTCCTTGGCGTAACCCAGGAAAGTTTGATCAGAAATGGATCCATATAAATCACAATCGCATACACTTTTGTATATGCCTGCTTTACTCAATGCGTATGTACGTGAAGCGATTGCTTGGGCTTCAAGTGCTGCTGTGGGCCAAAATGATGGCATCTCACTAACGCCCCAGAGATACTCATCAGCTAATCGAACTGAGTTAGTCATTGCAATTCGATATCCCGTTGGGGTTTTTATGGCCTTTACTTGAATCTGTCCATATCGAAGTCGCTGAGAAACACCTGAGTGAGTAACAGTTATGACTGTCTCTGGTCCTTCTAAATAGCGAGTACCAGACCAACGAACTGTGAAAACTCTGCTTCGAGGTAGTACTTGTGAGGTTTTTCCATTTGTTATCCGTGGACTAACCGTTGAACCAATAACCGAGAAGCTAATTGAATCTGCCAAAGAAAATACTGGGATAACGCTTTCGCTACCCGCGTCTCCTTGAATAATTTGAAGCTGTGATCCCTTTAACGTGCCAGAAATCTTGGCAGTAGAAATGAGGTGTCCAATATTGACTCGTAGGATTTTGGAATCATCTTGTGGTTCAATCTCAACATCCTTATAGAAATACTTAATGATCTGCTCCGCACTTTGTCCTGCATTTGCCATGTAGCGCGCTCCCATCTGACTTAAGCCAACGCCATGACCATAACCTGAACCTTGGAATGAAAAGGTTGCAGGTATATCTACTGCATATGCAGTGGGGAACAATGTTGAAAAAACTAGCAATAGTGCTAGAAAAGCTTTAGACATCCTCATCGATGGCTGCGCTCTTTCCTACCTGCAAAAATTCGCGATATGCAGTAATCACAGTTTTCGGATCTCCGCGTTGAATGAGCTTTCCCTTATGAAGCCAAGCAACGTCATTACAGACATCTTCCAAAGTAGCCATTGCATGACTGACTAGAATCAGTGCACGATCATCACTTCGTAGTTCCTTGATGCGATTAAGAGATTTTTCTTTAAACTTTGCATCACCAGTGCTTAACGCCTCGTCAACAATCAAAATATCTGGGCGAACAGTTGCTGCAACAGAGAAGGCTAAGCGGGCATACATACCTGATGAGTATGTGCGCATCGGAGCATCAATTGCTTCACCTAATTCAGAGAACTCTGCTATTTCTTCGAAGTGGCTATCAATTTCATCACGAGACATTCCCGCAGCTAATCCACCCAAATAAACATTGTCGCGACCTGACATTGAAGGGTTAAACCCAACGCCTAGAGCAAGCAAAGTACTGACGCTTCCATAGACTTCAATTCGCCCTTGGGTGGGGGGCAAAATTCCTGAAATAACGCGCATCAGTGAAGATTTGCCCGCACCATTTGTTCCTATGATCCCTAATACCTGGCCATATTCAACATCAAGATTTACTTCATCCAAAGCACGGATAACGCGAGTTTGTTTTCCGCCACGACCCAATGATTTGACCCGTGCTTTTAGAGTTGGTCTGCGATCAATTGCAGTCGTGTATGTAAGGCCAAGCCCGCGAACTGATACCGCGACTTCATTGGTCTTGTGAGAGCTAGAGACGGACGGCAAATTCACGCTCCCTTGATAAAAAGAAGTATGTGCCTATCAAGAAAATTCCAATTGCCCAACCAAGACCAATAAGCAAGTGAGAAGTAAGTGGTGCCTGCCCATGAACTAATGCACGAGACCAACTATCTAAAATTGGAAACAGTGGGTTAAAGAGTTCAAGAGTTCTTAGCTCAGGCTTTAAGTCAGATGCTTCATACAAGATTGGTGATAAGTACAAAAGGGTGCGTGTCATGTATGGCAAGAAACTTGCAATATCGCGGAAATAAACATTGATGCAGGAAATTGTCACTGCAAGACCCAATGCCAACAACATGGTTATTAGCAGTACTGGAATGGTCCAAAACATCTCCCACGTCAATGGCAGACCTAATACTGTCCTGATTGCCAGAAAGACGGCAAGAGTTGGCAAGAATTTAAAGATAGCAATCACGACTGCTGAGACTGGCAACATAATGCGAGGAAAGGCTGTGTTTAGAATCAAACGTTGGCCTGCTGTAATTGACTTCACGCCACCAGTTAATGAATTAGCTACTAGATAAAACAGGAAAAGCGTTGCAGTTAGATGTGCATAACGCGTGCTGTCAGATGACCCGCTAATGATCACAATCAGCAAGAAATAAACAGCCGATAACAGCAAGGGATTAAGAACTAGCCAAAGTTGGCCAAATGCTGAGTCAAAATGCTGTTCCCGGAGTTCTGAGCGCGAGTATTCAGAGATGAATGTACGGCGTGACCAGAGAGACTTCCAATATTTCCGTAGGGGTGGCAGGCCAGCGCGAAATGGCTCATAGACCTGCGTTGGAGTGTTCACGGTCGTAAGGTTACCGCAGGCGCTAAGGACTTTGGCGAAGTTAGAAAGCCAATACCCCATGTCATATGCATTGTCAGCAAAATAAGTGGCAACGAGACAAACTCACCGAGAGATTTTCCAATTCTTGCCGAAGCAATAAGAATAAACAACGCATAGATCAATGCTGGCACGAAAAGAATAGGTGAAACAATTGCACTAAGAATCAGTGATGAAGCTACGCCGACTACGGTAAACGGCGGGGCAAGATATCTGTAGTTAATTGTTCCTTCATGTCTGCGAGATACAACTCGTCGCCAACGGCCGTATTCGAAATACTGTTTAGCAAGGGCTTTAACAGTTGAACGTGGACGATATGTCACAACTAATCGAGGATCAAAAAAGATTGTTCCTCCGGCAGCGCGTAATCGAAAGTTAAGCTCCCAATCTTGTGCACGTGTGAATCTCTCATCAAATCCACCTACTGCAACCAAAGCTTGTTTTCTAAATGCCCCTAGGTAAACCGTATCCACCGATGCAGCACCACCTCCTGTGTGAAAACGTGAGGCACCAACACCTAATGGACTACGCATTGCTCGAGCAACACCTCTCTCGAAAACTGTGTGACCTTCTGCAGCCATAATTCCGCCAACGTTTACGGCGCCAGTTTCTTTCAAGATTTCAAAAGCAAGAGATAGATAATTCTTAGGAATTTTTGAGTGGCCATCTACTCGCACAATGATGGAGTATCTACTTGCAGCCACTGCTAAATTAAGTCCCGAAGCTGTACGTCCTGAAGGATTTGAAACAACCACTACACGCGAATCCGCTTTAGCCAGTGAGTGAGCAATCACTTCTGTTCCATCATTGGAAGGCCCAATTGCCAAAATAATTTCAATCGCGCCACCAAAATCCTGATCAAAAACAGCCTTCACAGCCTCTTCTAAATATTTTGATTCGTTAAGGACCGGCAGGATGACTGAGATTTTGGGCTCCGGTGAGCCATATAACTCATTTGCTGATGTCGTCATAACCCCTACACCGTATCGCCCAAGTACTCTTACACGGTGAAAACGACGCGACCAATACGAATTATTACTTCCCTATCCCTTGCCGTCGTCGCAATCTCAGCATTTTCTTGGTTGGGGTTAGGCCAAGTCAGCGGGGCGATTAACCGTATCGATGTGTTTGGCTCACTCGATAACCGTCCAGATAAGCCAAGTTCCGCACTCAATTATTTGTTGGTGGGTTCTGATACACGCGAGGGTTTAACTAAAGAACAATCAAAGTTGTTGAGAGTAGGAACCACCAAGTCAGCAGCAGGTGCAAGATCAGACACAATGCTTCTTGTTCACATCAGTAAGGCTCGCGACAAAGCAACCATCATCTCTATCCCGCGAGATTCGCTGGTGACTATTCCGGAGCATCCCTCTTCCTTAAACAAAGAAAAGATTGTTCCTGCAGCAAAGGGAAAAATCAACGCAGCTTTTGCTTGGGGTGGAGCACCACTTTTAATTCAAACTATTGAACAAGAAACAAATATTAAAATTGATCACTATATTGAAATCGGCTTCGCTGGTTTCGCAGGAATGGTTGATGCATTAGGCGGAATTGATGTTTGTACAAAGCGCGATATTGATGATCCAAATAGTCACCTTGTATTAAGCGCTGGAGTTCACACTCTTAATGGAATTGAATCGCTCAAGTATGTTCGCACGCGTGACTTTGATGGTATGGGTGATCTTGGGCGCATGCAACGCCAACAGCAATTCATGAGCGCTGTGCTGAGAAAAGTGACAAGTACCGGCGTTCTTCTCAATCCAGTTAAATTAGTCAATTTCTTCAATGCCACAATTGCAACTGTTCGAACAGATTCAGAGCTCAATCGAAATGACTTAATTGTCTTGGCTAAGCAACTCAAGAACCTCTCTCCAAGTAAGGTCCGCACTCTGACAATTCCTTTGGGTAATACAAATGCTCGCGTACCAGGGCTTGGATCGGTTGTGACTTGGGATTCAGTGCTTGCACCTGACCTCTTTAACCGTTTGCGTGAAGATTTGCCGCTAGTTGATGAGGTAACTCCTTCACCTTCAGCATCATCAAGCACATCAGCATCACCAATTGTGATTGATAAATTCAAGACTCGTACCGCTGATGAAAATCCTTGCGGAGCACTGAAGTAAACTCGCGCCTATGACTTTGACTCTCTCAGTAGTTGGCTGCGGCTATCTAGGCGCAACACACGCCGCATGCATGTCTTCACTTGGCTTTACCGTTATTGGCGTTGATACCGATCCTAATAAGGTTGCGATGCTGCAAAATGGCCAACTTCCTTTCTACGAACCTGGACTAGATACCTTGCTTGCACAGGAGATGAAGACCGGTCGACTTTCATTTACTACTGATTTCTCTGCAGTTAAAGTTGCTGATATTCACTTTGTTTGCGTTGGAACTCCACAGAGTAAAGATGGACTTGCCGCTGATCTAAGTTATGTGCGTTCTGCAGTTGCTGAGATAGCGCCGTATTTAAAAGATGGCTCTTTAGTTGTTGGAAAATCAACTGTTCCAGTTGGAACTGCGCAATCACTTCGAGATGAGCTTACAAAAACGGCGCCGCAAGCAGATTTAGCCTGGAATCCAGAGTTCTTACGTGAAGGTTTCGCTGTTGAAGACACACTCACACCTAATCGCTTAGTTGTCGGTGTTGCAAATGATCGCGCTGAGCAGATACTTAAGGAAGTTTATAAGCCAATCATTGACTTAGGCACTCCATGGATTAGAGCAGATCTTCCAACAGCAGAGCTAGTAAAAGTTGCGGCTAACTCATTCCTTGCAACAAAAATTTCTTTTATCAATGCTATGGCTGAAGTTTGTGAAGCTGCTGGCGGAGATGTGACAGTTCTAGCTCAAGCAATTGGTTATGACCCACGTATTGGAAACAAGTTCTTGCAAGCTGGTATCGGTTTTGGTGGCGGTTGCCTTCCAAAAGACATCCGAGCATTCATGGCACGCGCTGAGGATTTAGGCGCTAAGCAAGCTCTTGAATTTTTGCGTGAAATTGATGCGATTAACTTGCGTGCACGCCAGCGTGTGATCGATGTCGTCCGAAACGAACTTTCAGAGGATCTAACTCAATACAAGATCGCTGTTCTCGGAGCTACTTTCAAACCAGATAGTGATGATGTGCGTGACTCCCCAGCTCTCGATATCGCTGTTCAGTTACAAGCAGCTGGAGCAGCTGTGGTTATTCATGATCCCAAAGGAATTGAACCTGCACGCAAGCGTTTTCCAAAGCTTGACTATGCAGAAGAAGTCACAGATGCAGTTAAAGATGCTGACTTGATTTTGCACTTAACCGAATGGAAAGAGTATCGAGCAATCAATCCATCAACTCTCTCTTCATTAGTTAAAACTAAAATCATTATCGATGGTCGCAATATGCTCGACCGAGAACTATGGCGCAAAGCTGGTTGGAAGTTCCATGCTTTAGGACGCACTGATTAACGAGCAAGAAAGCATCGATGCAGTCCTTGCAATGAAAACCTGGGCTGTTGTTGGGCTTGGAAATAATCCAGAGCGCGCAGCATTCGGTGTGGCAAAGCTTTTGCAAGATAAGGGCCACCGCATCATCCCTGTTTATCCACGTGCAGAAACCGTGCATGGTGAGGTTGGCTATAAAACTCTTTCAGAGATTCCAGGTTCTGTTGATGTTGTTGATTGTTTTGTTAATTCCACTCTTGTTGGCAAAGTTGTGGATGAAGCAATCGCTATTGGTGCAAAAGCAGTATGGCTGCAATTAGATGTTATTGATAGCGATGCAATTGCTCGTGCAAAAGCTGCGGGATTAATAACAGTGATGGATCGTTGCCCAGCTATTGAATATAGAAAGAAAAGCTAGAAACCTGTTTTTTGCCCACGACGTGAATTTAAGTTCGTGCCTTTAGCTTTAGCCTCTGCATTAATTTCCTTTAAAGCATCTGCGACTTTGGCGCTAATTGCTGAATCAGAGATTCCTAGAATTCTGGCGGCTAGTAACGCTGCGTTCTTAGCATTACCCACTCCGACAGTTGCCACGGGAATACCTGCAGGCATCTGCACAATAGAAAGAAGTGAATCCATTCCATCCAGGTTTTTTAACGCAACAGGAACTCCAATTACTGGAAGTGTGGTTAATGAAGCAACCATTCCAGGTAAATGTGCGGCTCCACCAGCACCCGCGATAATTACTTTGAATCCTTTGCCTGCGGCGCTTTGTGCAAACTCAACCATTTCAAGTGGCATGCGATGCGCTGAAACAACATCTGCCTCATAAGAGATTCCTAATTGATCTAGAACTTTCGCAGCCTCTTCCATTACCGGCCAATCAGAATCTGATCCCATGATGATTGCTACATCACTCATCAATTTCTCCGCTCATGTAATCAAGGGCATGCTGAACTTCCTGGGTTAATTCTAGGAGGTTATCTCCCAGCAAATTAACATGGCCAATCTTGCGCCCAGGGCGTACTTCCTTCTTGTAGAGGTGGAATTTCAACTCTGGCGTGCGGGCCATGAGGTGAAGATATGGCCGATACATATCTCCCTTATCCCCGCCCAAAATGTTGCCCATAACGGCAATAGGGGCAGTCATCTGCGGATTTCCAAGAGGAAGATCTAATACAGCTCGAAGATGTTGTTCAAACTGAGATGTTAGAGAACCTTCAATTGTCCAGTGTCCAGAATTATGTGGGCGCATGGCTAATTCATTAATGAATAACTCTTCACCTTTAACAAAGATTTCAACTGCCATAACACCAATTACACCAATTTCATTAGCGATATCAAGAGCCAACTTCTGAGCTTTCTCACTTAAATCATTAGAGAGTTGTGGGGCCGGTGAAATTGTCATCACACATATTCCATCACGCTGAATTGTTTGCGTTGGCGCCCAAGTTGTTGCCTGACCATGCGGAGATCTAGCCACCATCACAGCTATTTCATAATCGAAATCAATCAGCTCTTCAATCAAAACTTTGCCAACTTCTTTCAATACCGCAGTGAGCTCTGTTTGGCTATTAATTTTCCATACTCCACGGCCGTCATAACCACCTGAAATGGCTTTAGCAATTACTGGAAAGTCATGTACTTCTTCGGATTTAGTTACCACTGCGTTTTTTGGTGAAGAAAAATTACTCAGTCGCGCACGCATTTGCGATTTGTCTTGCGAATAAATAAAGCTAGCTGAGTTTGGACGGACTACAACTCCATCTGCTTCCAGTGCCTTAACAATGCTTAGGGGAATTAGTTCATGCTCAAAAGTGATTACATCGCACTTTCGGGCAAATGCACGGACTGTTTCTAGATCTTTGTAGTCTCCGACTACGTGGTTTGTTATCTGTGCTCCACTATCTTGAGCATCATTTGCAAGTAATAAGAGATTGACACCAAGTGCTGCGGCAGGAGCAACGCTCATGCGCGCTAATTGCCCAGCACCAATCACGCCGACTGTTGGAAAATGATTACTCACTGGCTTATCGTAGATGAACTACGTCGCCTGCTTGAACATGGGATCCTGAATCCAGAATCAACTCCCCGCGGGGTGAGATTGCAAGGGCAATGCCTTTTTCAATCTTTTCATTTGGATAGTGAATCTGAACCTTGGTTCCAAGGGTTGAGCTCAGGGATGTGTAGATCTGTGCAATTGAATTATCTCCTGTATCCCATGTGGTGAAGTTGCTTTCAAATTGAGACAAGACTTTTGCCAATATCTTGTTTCTATTTGTATGACCAACGCCTTCTATTGCCAGAGATGTTGCGGTTAAAACAGGAAGTTCTTCTAGGGACATTCCAACATTAATACCAATTCCAATCACAATTCCGTCACCGACTATTTCTGCAATCAATCCAGAAATCTTTTTTTCATTTACCAAAATATCATTTGGCCATTTAACAGTTGCCTTAACTTCATCTAATGCTTGTGCAACAGATACACCGGCAATCAAGGAAATCCATCCCCAATCCTCAGTACTTCTTTTTGGTTCAATATAAAAAGAAAATAGAAGTGCAGAGTTTTTTGGAGCTTCAAAAGTTCTTGATAATCTTCCTCGGCCCGCACTTTGATAATTGGCGGCAATCACATCACCGGCTTTTGCTTTTCCGGCGCGAGCTAAAGCAGCAATATCAGTTTGTGTTGAGGCGGTGACATCAACCACGCTTACTCGCCAGTACTGCGTAACCAAAGAGTTGATAACTGACTTATCAAGTGCCCCTCTTCGCATTTCAATGCCCATGACATGTACCGTAGGGGTATGAGCCGTGATCTGCATACAACTGCCGGGAAAATCGAAGATCTACGTGCGCGCGTTGAGGAAGCCGTGCACGCTGGTTCGGCACGCGCTGTTGAAAAGCAGCATGCCAAAGGCAAGAACACCGCCCGTGAGCGTATTGAAATGTTGGTCGATCCAGATTCATTTACAGAAATTGATGAGTTCGCGCGCCACCGTTCAACACAATTTGGGATGGAAAATAATCGTCCATACGGTGATGGCGTTGTAATTGGAACAGCGACCGTAGATGGACGACCTATTGCTTTGTACTCACAAGATTTCACAATCATGGGTGGATCACTGGGTGAAGTTCATGCCGAAAAGATTGTAAAGATTGCTGAGTTTGCACTAAAGAGTGGAATTCCACTTATTGGAATTAATGACTCCGGAGGAGCACGTATTCAAGAAGGCGTTGCATCCCTTTCAGGCTATGGAAAAATCTTCCGCCTTAACACTCGCTCATCTGGTGTTATTCCTCAGATCTCATTGATTCTTGGCCCTTGTGCAGGAGGTTCTGCATACTCTCCAGCACTTACAGATTTCACTGTAATGGTTAACGAAACATCACACATGTTTATTACTGGTCCTGACGTCATCAAAACTGTAACTGGCGAAGAAGTGGGAATGGAAGAGCTAGGTGGTGCTCGTACTCATAATGTTCGAACCGGTAACTCTCACTACTTAGCTGAAAATGAAGCTGATGCAATCGATTACGTTAAAGCGCTTCTTTCATATTTGCCATCAAATAATATGGACAGAGCTCCACATCTTCCGCCAACAGAGCTTTTGGAAAAAAATGCAAAAGATATTGCACTAGATACTTTGATTCCAGATAGTCCGAACCAGCCATACGACATGAAAGTTTTGATTCAAGCATTAGTAGATGAAGCAGAATTCTTGGAAGTCCATGCACTCTATGCGCCAAACATTATTGTTGGTTTTGCGCGAATTGAGGGTGAAACAATTGGAATCATTGCAAACCAGCCTAATCAATTGGCAGGAACGCTAGATATTAACTCCAGCGAAAAAGCTGCACGTTTCTTGCGCTTCTGCGATGCATTCAATATCCCAATTTTGACACTTGTCGATGTGCCTGGTTTCTTGCCTGGTACTGAACAGGAATGGGATGGAATCATTCGACGCGGAGCTAAGTTGCTCTACGCCTACGCAGAAGCATCCGTACCACTTGTAACACTCATTACTCGTAAAGCTTATGGTGGCGCATTTATCGTTATGGGCTCTAAGTATCTTGGTAGCGATATCAACTTCGCGTGGCCAAGTGCAGAGATTGCAGTTATGGGAGCACAAGGCGCAGTTAACATCTTGTACCGAAAGGAAATTGCTGATGCTAAGGATCCAGTTGCTGCAAGAGCTGAACTAATCGATGAATATAACGAATCACTGGCAAATCCATATTTAGCTGCTGAGCGTGGAACAATCGACACAGTTATTGAACCAAATCAGTCACGTGCATACATTACGAAGGCTTTTAGAACTTTGCGTACAAAGCGCGACACATTACCTGCCCGCAAACACGGAAATATTCCGCTGTAATGGAGTTTTCAATCATCAACGGCAGTCCAACACCTGAAGAGCTAGAGGCACTGAAATCCGCTTTGGCTCAACATAAGCGTGAAGAGCTAAAGCCTGTGATCCGCAGAAGTGTTTATGGTTTACCGCAACTAAGAGAAGCATTGCCTCATCAAATAACTTTCGGCGCTCGAAAGAATTCATAAACGATGCCAAAAATAGTATTAGCTTCTGCATCTGTGTCCAGACGACGCTTACTTGAGTCGGCTGGATTAAAGCCCACCATTATGGTCAGCCATGTTGATGAGGAGACTGATTTTTTCAATTCAATGACACCAGCCGATATGGTGATTGCTCTAGCAATAACTAAGGCTCACACAATTCGAGAGCAAATAGATTTTCCAGCAATAATTATTGGTTGTGATTCAACTTTTGAATTTGACTCACAGTCCTTTGGTAAGCCGGAAACCCCAGAGATTGCAATCGAACGTGCTTCAAGAGTTCGCGGTAATTCGGGACTTCTTCATACAGGGCACTGCATTATTGATACAACAAAGGACAAAGAGATTTCAAGCATCGTCACCACAAAGGTGACCTTTGATAACATGACTGATGCAGAGATTGCAGACTATGTTGCAACGAGCGAACCGTTACATGTTGCAGGTGGATTCACCCTTGATGGATTTAGCTCCCCTTTTATTCCTTCAATTGAAGGTGACTACACAAACGTCGTTGGAATCTCTATGCCATTTGTGAGAAAAGCTTTTGAGCAACTTGGCTACTCCTGGCCTGAAGTTAAAGTGATGCAATGAAGCGCGTTTTAATTGCCAACCGTGGAGAAATTGCAGTGCGTGTAATTCGTGCATGTAAGGATCATGGGTTGGAAAGTGTTGCGGTTTATTCAGAAGAAGATCGCAATGCAATTCATTCCCAGATGGCTGATACTGCCTATTCTCTGCATGGAACAACCGCAACTGAAACTTATTTGAATATTGAAAAACTTATTGGAGTTGCCCAGCAATCGGGTGCGGACGCTGTTCACCCTGGCTATGGATTCTTATCTGAAAATGCAAACTTTGCTCAAGCAGTCATTGATGCTGGTCTTATTTGGATTGGACCTCCCCCTGCTGCAATTCGGGCACTGGGCGATAAAGTCTCTGCACGCAAAATCGCAGCTAAAGCAGGTGCACCACTTGTTGCTGGAACTGAAGATCCAGTTGAAGGATATGGAGAAGTTTTAGCTTTTGCTAAGGAGCATGGATTACCTGTTGCCATAAAGGCTGCCCATGGTGGTGGTGGACGTGGTTTAAAGGTGGCCCATGTGATGGAGGAGATTCCAGAACTATTCGCATCTGCCGTTCGTGAGGCTATGAGTGGTTTTGGCCGCGGTGAATGCTTTGTTGAACGTTATTTGGATAAGCCCCGCCACGTTGAAACCCAAGTTTTAGTTGATAAACATGGAAATGCAGTAGTTATTAGTACACGCGATTGCTCACTGCAACGCCGCCACCAAAAACTAATTGAAGAAGCACCTGCTCCGTTTTTAAATCAAGCCCAGATTGATGAGCTTTATCAATCCAGTAAAGCCATTATGAAAGAGGCTGGATATATAGGTGCAGGTACTTGCGAATTCTTAATTGGACTAGATGGAACTATTTCATTCTTAGAAGTAAATACCCGCTTGCAAGTAGAGCATCCGGTGAGTGAAGAAATCACGGGGATTGATTTAGTGCGTGAGCAATTTAGAATTGCTATGGGTGAAGCACTTGGCTTTGATGATCCAGTTATCCGTGGACACTCAATTGAATTTCGTATTAATGGTGAAGACCCAGGTCGCTCATTCTTGCCCGCACCAGGCAGAATCACAGAATGGATCATCCCAACAGGACCCGGAGTTAGAGTCGATGCTGGCTTTAAAAATGGTGACACCATCGGCGGCAACTTTGATTCATTGTTAGCAAAACTTATTGTTACAGGTGCAACTCGTGAACAAGCAGTAGAGCGTGCTCGTCGTGCACTCGCTGAATTTTCAATTCAAGGCTTAGCTACCGCTCTACCTTTCCATCGTGCAATTATGGAAGATCCTGCGTTTACACAAGATTTCAGGGTTTACACCAGCTACATTGAAAATGAATTTCACAATGACATTCCTATGTATCACGCACCGGTTGTGCCGCTTGAAACACATATGGCACCTGAGCAATTAGTTGCAGAAGTAAATGGGAAGCGTTTTGAGATTTTAGTACATGCTCCTAAGCCTGTAATTAAGCGCCATCGCGCAAAACAATCGATGGCAGGCGGCGCTGGTGGCTCTGAACTTGCCAGCCCAATGCAGGGAACTGTTGTGAAGATTGCAGTCAATGACGGTGACCGAGTTGAAATCGGCGATTTAGTAATCGTTCTAGAAGCGATGAAAATGGAACAGCCGTTAATGGCACATAAAGCTGGTGTGATTAGTAATTTGAGCGCAGTCATAGGGGCCACAGTTTCTAGTGGAACAGCTCTTTGTGACATCATTGATGCATGACAAATAGCGAGCTCCTCTACTCCAATCCATTAGCCGCAGCGGCTGCTGCTGCGAAAGAAATCACAGAGCGCACAGGGGTTGCATCTCATGATGTTGCCTTAGTGATGGGTTCTGGTTGGGTGAGCGCGGTAGATGCGTTGGGAACTCCAGCATATGAATGTAATGCTGAAGATATAACTGGATTCCTTCCTCCAACAGTTCAGGGGCACTCAGGAAAAGTTCGGTCTTACGAAATTGACTCAAATAGCAAGAAATTACGAGCACTTGTATTTCTAGGGCGCACACACCTCTATGAGGGTAAAGGTGTCGAACCTGTAGTACATAGCGTACGAACAGCGGTTAAAGCTGGATGCAAAGTTGTCATTTTAACTAATGCATGCGGTGGCATAAACAAGAGCTATAAAGTTGGCCAACCAGTTCTAATTCGTGATCACATTTCATTAACTGCAATCTCTCCACTATCTGGTGCCACTTTTGTAGATTTAACTGATCTCTATAGCAAGCGAATTCGTGAAATAGTTAAGAAAGAATATCCTTCACTTGAAGAAGGTGTCTATGTGCATTGGCGTGGACCAACTTATGAAACACCTGCAGAGATTTTAATGATGCGCACAATGGGAGCAGATTTGGTGGGTATGTCTACAGTGCCTGAGGCAATTGCAGCTCACGCACTTGGCGCTGAAGTTCTTGGAATCTCATTAGTTACTAACGCAGCCGCAGGTGTTACTGGTGAAAAACTAAACCACGAAGAAGTTATTGCCGCTGGAAAGGCCGCTGCAGATCGAATGGGCGCTCTTCTCAAAGGGGTAATCCCGAAGTTATTCTAAGAGTATGGATCTGATTCAAGAAGTTCAAGCATGGATTGCTGATGATCCAGATCCAAAGACCGCTGCCCAATTACAACAATGGCTCGATTCCAATAATGAAGTAGAGCTACGTGCCTCATTTAATGGCTTTTTGCAGTTTGGCACTGCAGGTTTGCGTGGCCCTATTCGCCCAGGACCTTCGGGAATGAATCGAGCAGTTGTTGGCCGTGCTGCCGCAGGAATTGTTGCTTATATGAAAGAGCGAAAATTAATTTCAGTAGTAATTGGTCGTGATGCCCGTCATGGCTCTGAAGATTTTACTTTCGAAACCGCAGAAATCATGAGTGGTGCTGGCATGAGGGTTTATATCTTGCCCCGCCCGCTTCCAACGCCGGTATTAGCTTTTGCTACCAATGAATTGAAATGCGATGTAGGAATTATGGTTACGGCTAGCCATAATCCACCGCAAGATAACGGATACAAAGTTTATTTAGGTGGCATCGTTGATGGAATTCATTATCGTGGATCACAAATAATATCTCCAACAGATGAATCAATCGCCAAAAAGATTGATTCGATCACTTCACTAGCCTTGCAACCCCGTGGTAAAGAATGGACAATTCTTGGTGAAGAAGTTGTTCACAAATATGTCGGAATTACCGCTGCTCTTGCCCAACGTCCTGGAAACCTAAAAATTGTTTACACCGCCATGCATGGTGTTGGAACCCAGACCCTGCAACAGGTTTTCCTTAAAGCAGGGTTTCCTCAACCTATTCTTGTGGATGCACAAGCACAACCAGATCCAGATTTTCCAACTGTTGCATTTCCTAACCCGGAAGAGCCAGGTGCAATTGAATTAGCGCTAGAGACAGCGCGAACATTTGAAGCTGATTTAGTGATTGCTAACGATCCAGATGCAGACCGCTGCGCTGCTGCAGTTAAGGATCCAATTAAAGGCTGGAGAATGCTACGTGGGGATGAGTTAGGTGTAATCCTTGGTGAATCTATCGCCCGAGCAACAAGTAAGGGCATCCTTGCAAACTCGATTGTTTCATCATCTATTCTGAGCAAGATTGCTGCCCACCACAAATTAGAGTTCAAAGAAACGCTCACCGGATTCAAGTGGTTAGCAAAAATTGATGGGTTAACTTTTGGATACGAAGAAGCCTTGGGTTATGCCGTTGATGCAATAACAGTTAACGATAAGGATGGAATCTCTGCTGCAATCAAACTAGCTCAGATTGCCACTGATTTAGCGAGCGAAAATAAGACACTTCTTGATTTACTCGATGAAGTTTGGGCTCGTCACGGTTTTCATGCGACTGAACAAATCTCCATTCGTCTGACCGATATTTCGCAAGTAGGCGTGATTATGGGAAGTTTGCGCAGCAATTGCCCTAAAGAAATTGCTGGCCGCTCCGTTACATCCATTGATGACCTCGCTAATCCAAGTGATGGTTTGCCACCTACTGATGGTTTGCGTATTTGGCTTGAAGGTGGAATTCGAATCATCATTCGTCCAAGTGGCACAGAAGCAAAGATGAAGTGTTACATTGAGGCAATTGCAAAGGATTCTGTGACTGCGCAAACAGTTCTGGATCAGTTACGAGCCCCACTGAAGGAATTGTTATCGTGAGTTTTTATGGTTTAGTCGATGGTACTGAAGCCTCCCTAAAAAAATATTTAGGTTCGCTATCGGGAGTTGACCAAGTTGGTGCAGATGCTCGTGCAGCAATGCTTAGTACTCGCAGCATTAAGACAACTTCTAAGCGCTGGGCAATCGACACTGCAATCACCATGGTGGATCTAACAACTTTAGAAGGAGCAGATACTCCAGGAAAAGTTAAAGCTCTGTGCACAAAAGCTGTTCGTCCTGATCCAACAGATCCATCGGTCCCAAGTGTTGGCGCAGTGTGTGTTTATAACGATATGGTTGAAATTGCCCGTACACATTTAGATCTTATTGGTGGCCAACATGTTGGCGTAGCAGCGGTTTCGACCGCTTTTCCTTCTGGTCGTGCATCAATGGCAGTAAAGATTCAGGACACAAAAGATGCCATCGAGGCTGGTGCATCTGAAATTGATATGGTGATTGATAGAGGCGCATTTCTCTCAGGTCAATACATCGAAGTCTTTGATGAGATTGTAAAGATTCGTGAAGTTTGTGGTTCTAAGGCACATTTGAAAGTTATCTTTGAAACAGGCGAGCTTGTTACTTACGACAATGTTCGAAAAGCTTCATTCTTGGCGATGGCTGCTGGAGCAGATTTCATTAAAACTTCTACAGGCAAAGTGGCACCAGCTGCTACTGCCTCTGTTGTTCTGGTGATGCTTGAAGCGGTGAGAGATTTTTATGCAATGACCCAGGTACGAATTGGCGTTAAACCAGCCGGTGGTATCAGAAACACAAAAGATGCCATTAAGCAGCTAGTACTAGTTAATGAGACCGCAGGACCAGAGTGGCTCAAGCCTTCACTATTTCGTATCGGTGCAAGTGCTCTGCTTAATGATTTGTTAATGCAACGCATGAAAATAGATGATGGCTACTACGCTAGCCCTCAGTACGTGACGATCGACTAATGGAGGAAAAATTGTCTTTTGAATACGCGCCGGCTCCAGAGTCGCGCGCCCTCGTTACGATCAAGCCTAAGTATGGCCACTTTATCGGTGGAAAGTTTGTTGCAGGAAGTAAGCACTTCCCTACAATCAACCCAGCAACTGAAGAAGTTCTCTCTCAAATTTCATTAGCCGGAAAAACTGATGTCGATGCTGCTGTAAAAGCTGCACGCAAGGCATACACAATTACTTGGTCAAAAATGTCTGGCAAAGAGCGTGGGAAGTACCTATTTCGCATCGCCCGCATCATGCAAGAGCACTCACGTGAATTTGCAGTTCTTGAGACCCTAGATAACGGTAAGCCAATTCGTGAATCACGCGATGTTGATATTCCTCTTGCCGCTGCACACTTCTTTTATCACGCAGGCTGGGCAGACAAGCTTGAATATGCAGGTCTTGGAACAACACCTAAAGCTCATGGTGTTGCAGGACAAATTATTCCTTGGAACTTTCCATTACTGATGTTGGCGTGGAAGGTCGCACCTGCACTTGCTGCCGGAAACACTGTTGTATTAAAGCCAGCAGAAACAACTTCACTCACCGCACTTTTGTTTGCCGAAGTATGCCAACAGGCAGAACTTCCTGCAGGTGTTGTAAATATCGTAACTGGTGATGGTTCAACTGGTGCACTTATTGTTAATCACCCAGGTATCGACAAGATTGCATTTACTGGTTCAACAGAGGTTGGCAAGATCATCGCTCGAGCTGTTGCTCCAACTAATAAGAGTGTGACTTTAGAACTTGGCGGAAAAGCTGCCAATATTATCTTTGAAGATGCAGCAATTGATGAGAGCATAGAAGGTATTGTTAATGGAATTTTCTTTAATCAAGGCCATGTCTGCTGTGCTGGTTCACGCTTAATCCTTCAAGAGAGTGTTGCTGAAGAAGTTATTGAGAAGCTAAAAAATAGAATGGCTAAAATCCGTGTTGGTGATCCGATGGATAAAAACACTGATTTAGGTGCAATAAATAGCAATGACCAACTACTAAAAATTCGAGAGTTATCAGCTGCCGGAGATACTGAAGGTGCGCAGCGCTGGAGTGCGCCCTGTGAGCTACCAGGCAAGGGCTTCTGGTTTGCACCAACAATCTTCACAGGTGTTACTCAAGCCCACCGAATTGCCCGTGAAGAGATCTTTGGTCCAGTGCTTTCTGTATTAACTTTTAGAACCCCTCAAGAGGCTATCGATAAAGCCAATAACACTCCTTTTGGACTCTCTGCCGGTATCTGGAGTGAAAAGGGATCCAAGGTCTTATGGGCATCCCAACAACTTCGTGCTGGTGTGATCTGGACTAATACCTTCAATAAATTTGATCCTACTTCCCCATTTGGTGGATACAAGGAATCTGGTTGGGGTCGTGAAGGTGGACGACATGGTTTATCTGCATATTTGAAGGGGGTCTCACATGAGTAATCGAATTGATGTGAAGAAAACTTACAAACTATTTATTAATGGGGCGTTCCCACGCACAGAATCTGGCCGCACATATGAAGTTAAGAACGCTAAAGGTGTCTTCATTGCAAACCCATGCCTAGCATCTCGTAAAGACTTAAAGGATGCAGTTGTAGCAGCTCGTGCAGCCCAACACGGATGGAACAAAGCTACTACATATAACAAAGGACAAATTCTTTACCGACTTGCAGAAATGCTTGAAGGTCGTCGTGCGCAGTTTGTAGATGAGATTGTCACAGTCACTGGTGTATCAAAAGCAAAAGCTGAAAAAGAAGTTACAGATTCGGTGGATCGACTCGTTTGGTATGCAGGATGGACTGACAAGATTTCTTCACTTTCAGGTGCACTCAACCCTGTTGCTGGTCCTTATTACAACTTCACTATCCCAGAGAGCATGGGCGTAATTGCGGCGATTGCTCCAGAGACACCGTCTTTGCTCGGTTTAATTGATTCAATTGCGCCAATCATTGTTGGTGGCAACACTGTGGTTGTGCTTGCTAGTACTAAAGCTCCACTTTCTGCCATGAGCTTTGCTGAAGTTATTGCTACAAGTGATGTTCCAGCCGGTGTAATTAACATTTTGACTGGAAAGAAAGATGAAATAACCCCTTGGATGGCTTCACACATGGATATAGATGGCTTAGATATCTCTGGTTTAGGTGCTAAAAAACATTCAGACGTTAAAACATCTGGCTCTGAAAATCTGAAAAGAATCTATAGCTTTAAGAGCGCTGATCCTGGACGCATTCTGGCATTCATGGAGAACAAGACGGTCTGGCACCCAATAGGGCTATAGCCAGCCTTTATCAACGGTTTTAAACCACAACTGCTCAACTGCTTCTACATCTAAATCTAGAACTACTCGGACTGCAGCAGAATCGGTTAAATCAATAGGTTCGATGGACTTTAGAAATGGTGCTCTGCGATCACAGATGGTTTGACCGCGCGCTGGGCCTTGGGATGTGTCGACAACAACGTCAAAGACTTCAGTTGTAAATAGCTCTGGGTGAATTACACATGCAACTGCCCCATAGTCACCCAGAGTAATGGGAGAGACATGCAAGCGCTCAATAAATGCTTGAATTAACGTTGCGGCAAATTGAGGTGCTGGATCTGAGGATTTCAACAATTGTGCAGCGTTTTCACTTGTTGCACCTGGTCGCATAAAGACATCTAGTCCATACATAGTAATTGGAACACCACTTTGAAAAACAATTGCCGCAGCTTCCGGGTCATGCCAAACGTTAAATTCTGCTGCAGCTGTTGCATTACCAGCTGATGCTGATCCACCCATTAAAACAATTCGATGTAGTTTCTTGGCAGTTTCTGGAAATGCTCGCAAGAATAAAGCAATATTTGTAAGCGGTGCAATGGGAACAAGTGTTACTGGCTCTTTTGATTCTTCAATCAAATCGCGAAGGAGTTCAATGGCAGAGCGAGAATCAACTTTTCGATACGAGGGTGTAATCCCAAGGTCACCCATTCCATCTGAGCCATGCACATACTCTGCATACTCTGATGTACCGAGTAGCGGACGAACAGCACCTCTAGCAACAGGAATATCTCCAGCACCGGCTGCATCTAAAACTTTCAATGTGTTTGCAACGACCTGGTCGACATTAGTGTTGCCATCGACGCAGGTAACTCCAAGTAAGTTGATCGCTGGATGCATTGCGGCAAAAAGGACTGCAAAAGCATCATCCACGCCGGTATCAACATCAAGAATGATTGAAGTTTTTTCCATAAGCGATAGCCTAGCGGTATGAGCAAAGCAGTAATAGCTGTAGTTGGAAGCGCGATGATTGATTTAACTGCCTATGCCAAAGTTATTCCGGCTCCTGGGCAAACCTTAGAAGGTGAGCTTTTTACCACTGGTTTTGGGGGTAAAGGAGCCAACCAAGCCGTAATTGCTGCTCACTGCGGCGCGGAAGTTCACTTTGTTGGAAAGCTGGGTAAAGATTTATTCGGAGACTCAATTGCAGAAAATTTTAAAAAACTTAGTATTGATTCAGAATATGTAGAGCGTAGTGATACTCCAAATGGTGTGGCACATATCTGGGTCGATGCCAACGGCGAGAATCGAATCGTAATCATTCCGGGCGCAAATCATGAGATTGAATCTAAAAAGGCCACCAAAGCAATAGAGACAATCACAGACTTAGCAGTCGTAGTTGCACAGTGTGAGATAAAGCAAGAAGTAACTCTGGCTGCATTTTTTGCAGCAAAAAAACGTGGTTGTGTAACAATCTTGAATCCAGCACCATATCAACCCTTGAGTGAAGCACTCTTAGCGGTAACCGACTGGATAATTCCTAATGAAACCGAATTCAAAGAACTCTTCGGTCAGGACCCTGCAAGTAATGATGTACTAAAGAAATTTAGACCGGGTAAGAATTCAATTGTGACTTTAGGGTCAGAGGGTGCTGTTTTGATCACTTCCGATGGGAATATCACTCGAGTGAACGCCCCAAAGGTTAATGCAGTAGATACCACTGGTGCTGGTGATGCATTTGTTGGTGTTTTTGCTTTCGGCTTAGCAAGTGGAAAGAATCCAGAAGATGCGATGAAGTTAGGAATTAAAGTTGCTTCTATGAGTGTCACACGAAAAGGTGCGCAATCCTCATATCCTTCTCAGGCAGAGATTGAAACTCTTTCATAACCCCGTAATACGAATGTAGGTCTGCGCACCGGATTGTAAGCTAATTGCATATTTGGATATTTCTCCCACAGCGCTGGAAGTGAGACGCTCATTTCTAGGCGAGCAAGAGGTGCGCCCAAGCAAAAATGAATTCCTGCCCCAAAACCAATGTGCGGGTTTGGATCACGAGTTAAATCCATTTCATCAGCACGCTCAAACACTGCAGAATCACGATTTGCAGAACCAATAAGGGCCGCAATCTTCTGTCCCTGCTCTATTTTTACGCCTCCCACCTCGGTATCAACTGTTGCTGTGCGCTCAAATAAGTGAAGTGGGGCATCAAATCTCATAAATTCTTCAAGAGCTGTTTCTGTTATTGCTCGTGAATTCTTTCGCAATAAATCTACCTGGTCTGGTCTCTCAAGAACTGCAACCATTCCATTTCCAAAAGCATTCACACTTGCTTCATGCCCGGCATTGAGTAGAAGCACACAAGTTGCCACTAGTTCATGGGAGTTTAGCTTTTCGCCATTTTCTTCAACCATAGCTAAATCAGTAATCAGATCTTGACCCGGATTTTTCTTGCGGTGTTCAGCCAAAGAGCGCACATATTCAGCGAATTCGGCTGCTGCTTTTTTAGCTTCTATTTTGTACTGCTCGGATGGATTAACTTCATACATCTTCACGATTGATTGCGACCAAGGACGAAGTAAATGCTCTTCAGACTCTGGAAAACCTAGCAAGTCTGCAATGATTTTCACAGGTAAGGGTTCTGCATAATCTGCAATCAAATCAAAGGTCATGCCTGATTTAACCTTCTCATCTATGACATCCAAAAGTTGGTGCGTGATGCGTTCAACGGCTGGTCGCATACCTTCAATCTTGTTTCGATTAAAAGCTTTTGCAACTAAAGAACGAAGACGTGTGTGCTTAGGCGGTTCGCTATCCAAAATCGAATCTGAGTGAAGCCAATTAAATGTCTCCCATTCAAAATCTGGCTTTTTATCTGTGAAAATACGGCCTAAAGATTTGTTTCTAAAGACATCATTTGCATCACTATGGCGAGCAGCTAAAAATATCTGCATTCCCTCATGCCAAACAGGCTTGCCAAATTCGCGAAGTTCTTTTAACTGCTCGTATGGATCAGCGACAAAAGTAGGGTTATTGAAATCAATCATTACTCAGCAGAGATTTTCGCATAGCCAGGTTTGATGACCCCATCAATAATCTTTAGACGCTCTGGATATGGAATAAATGCGCTTTTCATCGCATTAATAGTGATGCGCTGTAGTTCTGCAAAGTCCCAACCAAAAGCTTTTACTGCTTCTTCCATCTCAAATGACATAGAAGTTTGGCTCATTAATCGATTATCTGTATTGAGTGTGACTCTAAAGCGCAAGCGGGCCAAGGCTCCGATTGGGTGCTCGGCATAACTCTTTGCCGCCCCTGTTTGAAGATTAGAAGTTGGGCATAGTTCAAGTGGAATTCTGCGATCGCGAACGTAGGATGCTAGTTGACCTAACTTTGGTTCAGGGCCTGAGAAATCTATGTCATCGATGATTCGAACGCCATGACCTAAGCGCTCAGCACCACAGAGTTGAATTGCCTCCCAAATTGAAGGAAGTCCGTATGCCTCACCTGCATGGATTGTGAAGTGAGCATCTTCTTTGCGTAGATAGTCAAAAGTCTCTTTCTGATCACTTGGTGGAAAACCATCTTCTGGACCAGCGATATCAAAGCCAACCACTCCTTTATCGCGATATTTAACCACTAACTCTGCAACTTCCTGAGAGAGTTTATTTTGGCGCATGCCACATAGCAACGAGAAGACCTGAATCTCATGGCCTTCGGCTTTAGCCTCTGCCATTCCTTGTTTGTAACCTTCAGTTGTTGCATCAACTACATCGGCCATTGACAAACCTTTTTCAGTAAAGAGTTCTGGTGCACCACGAACTTCAGCATAAACAACACCATCTCGTGCTAAATCTAATGCGCACTCTCGAGCAACTCGAATAATGTCTTCGCGTCGCTGCATGACTGCAATAGTGTGAGAAAAAGTTTCTAGATAGCGAACTAGTGAACCTGAATCACAAGATTCACGGAACCATGTTGCAAGCTCAAGAGCATCATGAGTTGGAAGTGAGGTGTAACCAATTTCTTGTGCAATATCAATAATTGTTTGAGGCCGTAATCCGCCATCTAAGTGATCATGTAGCAGTACTTTTGGGACGCGCTTAATCTGGGCTAGTGATGGTTTACTAGTTAGGCTCACCTTAAAGCTCTCAATCCGTAATTCGCTCGACTACTAGTGGCAATCTATCGATTTTTCCATTTTTTGGTAAATCACCGATAGTTACTGAATTAGTTAGTGATTCTTGCGCACGGGCAAAAGCTGCTGGCGTATCGGTGTGCAATGTGTAGAGCGGTGCTCCTGCGGCCACGATATCGCCTGGCTTTGCGTGAATTTCTATCCCAGCCCCAGCCTGAACTGCTTCGCCTTGGCGTGATCGGCCTGCACCTAAGCGCCAAGCAGCAAGTCCCACTTTCATTGCATCCATTGAAAGAATAGTTCCACTTGATTGAGCTGTAACAGTTAAATTCTCTTTTGCTATTGGAAGTTTTGCATCAGGATCTCCACCTTGGAGGCTGATCATCTGGCGCCATACATCCATTGCTTTTCCATTTTTCAAAATATTAGCTGGATCAACTTTTGTAATTCCAACTGTTTCTAACATCTCTCGTGCAAGTAGAACAGTGAGCTCAACGATATCTGACGGACCACCACCTGCTAAAACTTCAACTGACTCACGAACCTCTAAAGCATTTCCTGCAGTCAGTCCTAATGGAATATCCATAGCCGTGACAAGTGCAATTGTTTTAACGCCAGCACGTTTTCCAAGACCCACCATTACATGAGCTAACTCTTTTGCCTTTTGCGGCTCACTCATAAATGCACCAGCACCAGTCTTAACATCAAGTACTAGTGCACTCGTTCCTTCAGCAATCTTCTTACTCATAATCGATGATGCAATCAATGGAATCGCTTCTACCGTTGCTGTCACATCACGTAGTGCATATATCTTTTTATCTGCCGGAGCCAGCCCTGCTCCTGCTGCACAAATTACTGCTCCACAATCTTGCAAAACTTTAAGCATCTCTTCATTTGATAGTGAGGCTCGCCAACCAGGAATAGATTCCAATTTATCTAGGGTTCCTCCTGTGTGGCCAAGACCTCGACCAGAAAGTTGTGGAACAGCAGCACCACAAGCAGCAACTAGTGGCGCTAGAGGCAATGTAATTTTGTCTCCCACTCCACCTGTTGAGTGCTTATCCACTGTTGGTCGCGACAATGCTGACCAGCTCATGCGCTCACCGCTATTGATCATTGCATCGGTCCAACGAGAAATTTCACGAGATTCCATGCCGTTAAGCAAGATTGCCATTAATAATGCAGACATTTGTTCATCGGCTACTGCGCCGCGGGTGTATGCCTCAATCACCCAATCAATTTGTGGATCAGTTAATGCATGTCGATCACGTTTTGCAGCGATAACTTCGGCTGCTGAGAAAGCCTCAACCTGCGACATTTAGCGCTCGTTGCGGTCTAAATCATCAGGACCAAAAGCCCAAGGCAACATTTCAGCCATTGTCTGAGGTCCATCATCGGTCATCAAGAGTGCATTCGATCCACCATGTTCAAACAGCAGTTGGCGACAACGTCCACATGGGGCCAAGTGATTTCCCTGTCCATCAACGCAGGAGATCGCAACTAAACGACCTCCACCTGTTGCAATGAGGTTTGAAACTAAACCGCACTCTGCACAAAGTCCTAAACCATAACTGGCATTTTCAACATTGCATCCAGAAACGATGCGTCCATCATCAACTAGAGCTGCCACACCAACAGGAAACTTAGAATATGGAGCATATGCCGTTTTCATTGCTGAAACTGCAGCAGTGTGTAACGCATCCCAATCTATGGCCATCATCTCAATCCGCCGCGGCGATATGGAATTCCATCGGCAGCTGGCATTCGTAGTCTCTGAGATGCCAATGCCATCACTAGAATTGTTGCAATGTAAGGGGTCATAGTTACCAATTGACCAGGTAACTCATCGACTGCAAAAAAGAACCAAAGTGTAAATCCTGCCGATGCAAGACTTAAAATCGCACTTAATTGCTTACCGTTTTTAAACTTTCTAAAGGCAACAAAGGCCAAAATCACAACAATAAACAGTAGTAATGCATGAATTGCAGCTGAATCCCGAAGTTGCAGTGCATCTGCAAAACCAAAGAGGCTTGCACCTGCTAATAATCCACCAGGCCGATAATTTCCAAAGAGCAGCGCCGCTAAACCAATATATCCGCGACCAGCAACCTGGTTCTCTTGATAGTTACTTGCAGCCACTATTGCCAAGAATCCTCCACCTAGTCCTGCAAATCCACCTGATATTAGAACTCCTGCATACTTCATTGCGTAGACATTTACACCCAGTGATTCTGCGGCAACTGGCGCTTCCCCTGCACTACGAAGACGCAGGCCAAAGGAAGTGCGCCATAAGAGGAAGTAAGCAAGCGGAACAAAAGAGATGGCCACCACAGTTACATATGAAACATCACCGGTTAGTCCGCGAAGAATTGCAGCCATATCTGAGATAAAGAACCAATTCAAATTAGCCACAGATCCCAATAGGTCTGGGCTCTTCCAGCCAAAATAGTGACCGCCAGAAAGCACCGGTAAACCATTGACTGAGATAGTTTCAATTCCAGGTGATTGGGATGGACCTGGCCATGATCCACCTTGATAGAGCAAAGTAGATAAATAACGAACCAAACCTGCAGCAATAATATTTATTGCAACTCCGGAAACTACATGATCAACGCCAAAAGTTACTGTTGCAATTGCATGAACCAATGCTCCGATTGAACCAAAAATAATCGCAGCTAATAAACCAGCCCAAGGGCCATGTTGGGAACCAATGTATCCGCCTGCCCAAGCACCCATGATCATCATTCCTTCAAGCCCAATGTTGACCACACCTGCGCGCTCAGAAAATAACCCACCCAGCGCAGCAAGAACTATTGGAACAGATAGAAGTAAGGCTGCAGATGCGGTACCTGAACTTGTTATATCCGATGCACCTGTGATGATGCGGATTGAGGCTAATACAAAAACTAGCATTGTTGCGTAGCGCAAAATCTTTATTACTTTCATGCCTGCACCACCTTTGCTAGCTCTTTACTTTGCAAAGTCAGCTTAAAACGTCTGACAACTTCATATGCGACCACTGAACTCAAAAGAATTGAGCCCTGCATAATCACATAGGTCTCAGGTGCGATATCGATAAGCTCTAAAGCTCTGGAGCTCACTTCTAGGAAACCAAACAGAAGAGCACTTACCGCCATCCCACCGGCAGAGTTACGGCCTAGAAGTGCAACAGCAATTGCAGAGAAACCAATACCCGCGCGAAAGCCTAGGTTGTAGGAATGGGTTTGCCCTAAGACTTCAGGCAGACCCGAAAGACCTGCAATTGCACCAGAAATTACAAGAGCGATGAAGATCATTTTCTTCGAGTTCACTCCACTCACACGAGCGGCAATTGGGTTTAAACCTGAAGCACGAAGTTCAAATCCAAATCGTGTGCGATTAACAACAAACCAGAAAATAAATCCCAGCACAACTGCAACAAAAAACATTCCATATACGCCACCACCCGGTTGATCTTCAACACCTAATTTGCGAAGCAATGGCATTAAATCTGGAACTTGAGCAGATACAGGAAGTTCTTTAGTTTGAAGGTTATTTGAGCCTTCCTCAACTAAAGCAAAGTGTTTGGAAAGTAGGTAAGCAGACAAACCACCAGCCAAACTATTCAACATAATAGTTGAGATAACTTCGTTAACACCACGCTTTACTTTTAAGTAAGCAGCAATTGCTGCCCATAACCCACCAAATGTCATTGCAACTATAAAGACTGCCGCAACATGAAGTACCGGAGGAAGAACAAACATCGCTCCGATATAACAACTAAATAAGGCTCCAAGTCGTAGTTGGCCCTCAACACCAATATTGAACAAACCTGCTCTAAAAGTTACAGCAATTGCAATAGCTGCAATGTAATATGGAGTAGCAGTATTAAGTACTTCCATTAAAGAACCAGCTTGAGTTCCAAACTCCCACATGGTTTTAAATGCTTCTACTGGAGATTTCTTACTTGCAATAACAGCAAGACTTGAGATGAGAATGGAGAAGATTGCTGCGGCAAGCGGAGCGGCTATTGCTAAAGCAACTTTGCTGGGTGTGAACCTTCTTGAGAGCGTATTACTCATGCTGCACCTGTCATTGCTGAGCCGAGCTGCTCTGGTGTAGTTTTTGCTGGATCTAGTTCAGCGGTAATTGTTCCACGTAACATAACCAGCAAACGGTCGGACATTCCAATTAACTCTTCTAAGTCAGCTGAAATTAAAACAATTGCCATTCCCTTTTCTCGGGCTTTGCGAAGAATGTCCCAAATCGCACCTTGTGCGCCAACATCAACACCGCGTGTTGGATGTGAGGCCACCAATAAAGCTGGTGCTTTGCTCATTTCGCGACCAACAATAAACTTTTGTTGATTACCTCCAGATAGTGCAGCCGCCAAAGTATCCGGTCCGGGTGCACGCACATCAAAATCTTGCATAATTGTTCGAGTGCTCTCGATAGTGGCCTTTTTATCAATTACAAATCCGCGCATTACGGGCTTGCTGCGTTGGTGGCCAAGAATTCTGTTCTCCCATAATGGCGAAGTCATCATGAGAGCTTGTCGTTGACGATCCTCTGGGATCAGCCCGATGCCTAAATCATGACGATCGGCCACGCTTAATTCATCAATATTAGAACCGTTAAATTCAATTGAACCTGTGTAATCACGTAATCCCATGATTGCTTCAACAAGCTCGGCCTGGCCATTTCCTTCAACACCGGCAATTCCAACAACTTCTCCTGCATGTAGATTAAAAGTTATATTTGAAATTAAATCTCGGCTACCAGTTGCAGTTGCAATTGAAACTTCCTTAAGCGCCAAAGTGACTTCATTTCGACGTGTGTGTCCAAGAGTTGATGGTTTTGGAAGCTCACTTCCAACCATAAGTTCTGCCAACTGACGCGCTGTTACCTCTTTTGCTTTGACTTGGGCAACAGTGGATCCTTGCCGAACCACTGTGACTTCATCGGCAACACGTAAAACTTCATCGAGCTTGTGAGAAATGAAGATCACTGCCATACCTTTTGAACGAAGCCCCTCTAAAGCTTGGAAGAGGTCGTCTACTTCCTGAGGAACGAGAACAGCAGTGGGCTCATCAAAAATCAAGATATTTGCACCTCGGAATAAAACTTTCAAAATCTCAACGCGTTGACGCTGTCCAACACCCAACTGTTCTACTAAGACATCAGGATCTATTTCTAAACCATACTGCTCTGCCATTTCGACAACTTTTTTGCGAGCGCCAGAAAAATCAATAGTTGCTCCATGTGTAGGCTCAGAGCCTAAAATGATGTTTTCAAGTACTGTAAAATTATCAGCTAACATGAAGTGTTGGTGAACCATGCCAATACCAGTATCGATAGCATCATTTGGGTTCTTAAAATGCACTTGCTTACCATTAACGAAAATCTCGCCACCGTCTGGGCGTTGCATGCCATACAAAATCTTCATAACGGTGGATTTACCTGCACCGTTTTCACCAACTAGGGCGTGGACTGTCCCTGTTTCAACTTTCATCGAAACATCTTTATTTGCGATTACGCCTGGGAAGTGCTTGGAGATGTGTCGCAGTTCAACAGCTACAGACACTTATTTACTCTCCTTTGAGTTGATTGTTAAAAGCATTTGGCCCAACAAGGAGATTTAACTCCATTGTTGGGCCAAATACCACTCTTTAGTAAGCGATTATGGCTTGGTTGGAACCTTGATCTTGCCAGACTTAATCGCTGCTGCAGCCTTATCGATTGCAGCCTTGTACTTGGTGATGTATCCGCCAGAGTATGAAACTCCAACGCCATCCAACGCCAAGTTGTACTGACGACCATAGATACCTGATTCATCAAGAACATCGTTTACAGATGAGCCTGCAACAGCTGTTGCAATCACGTCGTAAACGGCGCGGTCAACGCGCTTAATCATTGATGTAAGCATGTTCTTCTTCTCAGCAGCTGAAGCTGTTAGGTACTGATCTGAGTCAACTCCGATAGTCCAAACCTTCTTGCCAGCCTTTGCCGCATCTGTAGCAGCTGCGAAGTTACCCGCACCTGATCCACCTGCAGCTGAGTAAATAACATCGATACCCTTATCGATCATTCCCTTAGCAATAACTTTTGCTTTTGCTGGGTCATTGAAACCACCAAAGTCAGGTGGCTCTGTGACGTACTTGACGTCAACGGTTGCTGACTTCTTTGTTGCCTTAACACCAGCAACGAATCCAGCCTCAAACTTCTGTAGTAGTGGAATACGTACTCCACCGATGTAACCGATCTTTCCTGACTTTGATGCAAGAGCTGCAGCAACACCTGCTAGGTATGAGCCCTGCTCTTCAGCAAATACAAGACCTGCAACGTTTAGTAGATCTACTGATGAATCATCGATAATTCCAAATGAAACATTTGGATAATCTGATGCAACGGCCTTGATTGGACCCGCATACAAGAAACCAACTGCGATGATTGGATTATATCCAGCCTTTGCTAGCAAGCGGAGCTTGTCTTCGCGCTCTGAGTCAGAACCTACTGTGACAGTAACTTCTCTTGCGCTAACACCAAACTTCTTCTTTGCAAGATCAAGACCAGCTGCGGCAGAGTCATTGAAAGACTTGTCTCCGCGGCCACCGATGTCATAAGCAAGTCCAACTTTTACCTTTGATGCTGCAGTAGCTGATGGTGCAACAAATGCAGTTGCTGCAATAGCTGCTGCAGCGATAACTGCTACGAGACGAAATACTTTCTTCAATTTTCCTCCTTCAAGGGGCTCTCCTACACCAACTCAACGCCGACATAAGAGCTCTGTGTGTAAGTGAGCCTAGTAGTTGTGCATGAATAAACTCAACACACGCCAGCAGATTTAGGCGCAAGGCATGTAACGTTTTGGATAAGTCTCAACCTGGAGTTGATACTGCTAGTGCTGGATTACTTAACCATCCCCAGGTTTTCATAGGCCTTTTCAAGGGTTTGTGACGCCACTACACGGGCTTTTGTTGCCCCGCCATGCAAAATATCCAGCAAGTGCTTCTCATCGCTCAATAATTCAACTGCCTTAGCGCGAATAGGTCGAAGATATTCAACGAGAACCTCGGCTACAGCCCCTTTAAAGTCGCCATAACCCTTGCCATCAAATTCTGCTTCTAAAGCAGGGATTGTTTTTCCCGAAAGCGCACTGTGAATTGTCAGTAAATTACTAATTCCAGGCTTTTCGCTTTCATCGAATTTCACTTCGCGGCCAGCATCAGTGGCCGCACTCTTAATTTTCTTGGCATTTGATTCTGGGGTATCCATTAACTCCAAAACACCTGCAGCAGAGCCAGATGATTTACTCATCTTGGCTGATGGATCTTGAAGGTCTTGGATTTTAGCTGCAGTTTTTAAAATAAAGTTTTCTGGGATCGTAAAAGTTTGACCAAAGCGAGTATTAAAGCGCCCTGCTAAGTCACGTGTTAACTCAATGTGCTGGCGCTGATCTTCACCGACAGGAACTAAGTTTGCTTGATACAACAAAATATCTGCTGCCTGCAACATTGGGTATGTAAAAAGTCCAACACGGGCAGAATCAGATCCACCCTTTGCAGATTTATCTTTGAACTGTGTCATACGACTTGCTTCGCCAAAACCAGCCATGCATTCCATGAGCCAACCCAATTGATTGTGTTGTGGAACTTGTGACTGAACAAATAGCGTTGACTTTTCGGGTGAAATTCCTAGAGCAATTAACTGCGCAGCAGAAGCTAATGTCCGCTTGCGCAATAGGGCTGGTTCGATTTCGCCAGTGAGTGCATGCAAATCCACAATGCAATAAAAAGCATCATGGCCTTCTTGTAAATCTACCCACTGCTTAACGGCGCCTAAGTAGTTACCCAGGTGGAAAGAATCACTAGTTGGCTGGATTCCAGATAAAACTCGCTTGACGCTCATGCGCTAATTCTTTCACACATCATGCGTTACGAGAGATTAATAGCTGGCCAGCGCGCTTGCCCTCCATAGAAAGCACTGTAACTCGCACTCCATCGACCACTACTACATCATGGTCCTTAGGAATTCGACCTAAGTGATGCATAACGAAGCCACTAGCTGTTTCATATGGACCATCGGGAATTTCTAAGCCTGTCTGCTCCATTAAATCCTCAATCGAAATGAGCCCATCGACTTCAAAGTCTCCGGTTCGTGACTCAATGGCAACTTCTAACTCATCTTCGTCAAATTCATCTCTGATATCACCGATTAAGCACTCCACTAAATCTTCCAAGGTCACAATGCCATCAGTACCACCATATTCGTCAAGAACGATTGCGACGTGCTGGCCTTGTTTGCGCATCTCAGAAAGTGCGGGCAGAATTCCTTTTGTTCCAGGTAAAAAGATTATGAATCGAACTAGTTCAATTATCTTTGTTTCTTTGGTTGCCAAAGAAGTATCAAGTAAATCGCGCACATGAATAAAGCCAATTACTTCATCGGAAGAACCCCGAATGACTGGATAACGAGAATGGGCTTTTTCTACTGCTAAATCAATGGCCTTGCCAACAGTTAATGAAACATCCATGAAATCAACTTCTGTACGTGGAACCATAACTTCATGGATTTGGCGCTCGGAGGCGTTAAAGACTTCTTCAACAATGTCTCGCTCTTCATCGCTTAATGCGGCATGGCCAGAGACAAGATCTAATAACTCTTCTTCAGAGATTTGGCTTCGTGCCTCTTTGGGATCGATGCCAAATATGCGCAAAACAAAGTCTGTAGATCTTGAAAGTAGCCATATCAATGGACGGAAAATGTTTGCAACGACATTAATGATTCCAGCCGTTGCCATTGCAATTTCCTCTGCTTTAAATAGAGCCACTCTCTTTGGCACTAACTCGCCAAAAACTAAAGAGAAGTAAGCAATCACCAAGGTGACACCAAGAAGTGAAATAGTCGTACTCCAGGTGTTGGAAATGCCTAGAGACTCCAGCCAAGGAATGACGTAGTCACCTAGTTGATCAGCGCCAAGGGCAGCAGAGAGAAAGCCGCTTACTGTTACACCAATTTGAACCGCAGCCAGCAATCGGTTGGGGTGCGCGGCTAGGGCTGCGACGCGAGCGCCACGTTTGCCACGGGTCGAAATTTCTCGGACTTGACTATCTCGAAGTGAGATGAGGGCGATTTCAGCTGCTACGAAGAATGAGGCCAGAACAATAAGCCCAGCGATCAGGGCTAAATCTGTAAGTAACGTACCGACCGAGTGAGTCTCCATTAGGTTCCTAACTATACGGCAAGGCTATAAAGGCCGGCCTAGCAAAATTGTGTCTTAGCGCGTAACCTTCGGTGCGTTGGTCCACCCGGACCATCACCTTCATCCACGGACCGTCGGGCACGTACCTGCCCGGAGAAGGAGAGCAATCTCATGGCATCAGTAGTTTTCGAAGCCGCATCACGTATCTATCCAGGAACAACTGCACCTGCTGTCGATAAATTAAATCTCACTGTCAATGACGGTGAGTTTTTAGTTTTGGTCGGACCATCAGGTTGCGGTAAGTCAACATCCCTTCGTATGTTGGCAGGACTTGAAGAAGTCGATAACGGAAGAATCTTGATCGGCGATCGCGACGTTACAAACGTTGCACCAAAAGATCGCGATATTGCGATGGTATTCCAGTCATATGCGTTATACCCACACATGACAGTTGCAGAAAATATGGGCTTCGCACTAAAGATCGCTGGAACTCCAAAAGAAGAACGTGAACGTCGCGTTCTTGAAGCAGCTAAGTTGCTCGACCTTGAGCCATACCTAGAGCGCAAGCCAAAAGCTCTTTCAGGTGGACAGCGTCAGCGCGTTGCTATGGGCCGCGCAATTGTTCGCGAACCTCAGGTTTTCCTTATGGACGAACCTCTCTCAAACCTTGATGCGAAGTTGCGCGTAGCAACTCGTACACAGATCGCTGCATTGCAGCGTCGCTTAGGAATCACAACTGTTTATGTAACACACGACCAGGTTGAAGCTATGACTATGGGTGATCGTGTTGCAGTGCTTAAGGATGGCTTGCTCCAGCAAGTAGACACACCTCGTAATCTCTATGACAATCCAGCAAATGCATTCGTTGCAGGCTTTATTGGTTCTCCTGCCATGAACTTGCTTAACGCCCCAATCGTGGGCGGCAAAGCGATGCTTGGAAATCTTGGTATCGCAGTACCAGCATCTGCTGGCAATGAAGTAACTGTCGGTGTTCGCCCAGAAGGCTTCACACCATCATCTGATGGTTTCCACGTTTTGGTTGAAGTAGTTGAAGAACTTGGTTCAGATGCTTTCGTTTATGGAAAGCCTGCAGATACAAATGTTAAGTTCGCTAACGCAACTGATGAAGGCGCACAAATCATTGTTCGCTGGGATCCAAAGAATCCTCCAAAGGCTGGTCAAACAATCACTGTCACTGCAAATTCAAGTGCAGTTCACTTGTTCAACTCAACAACTGGAGAGCGTATTTAAGCTATTAAATAAGAAAACCCGCCGTATAGATACGGCGGGTATTTTTATTAAATTTTTATGCCATAGCCATTTTTAGGTTTTCATCGATTGAGTTCAAGAACTCCTGTGTAGTTTGATACGGCGCATCATTTGAAATTAAGAGTGACAAGTCCTTAGTCATCTTGCCTTGTTCAACAGTCTCAATACAAACGCGCTCAAGAACGTCGCAGAACTTTGCAAGATCGACGTTGTTATCTAGCTTGGCACGGTGTGCAAGGCCACGGGTCCACGCAAAGATTGATGCAATTGGATTTGTAGAAGTTGCTTTACCCGCCTGATGATCACGATAGTGACGAGTAACAGTGCCGTGTGCAGCCTCAGATTCAACAACCTTTCCATCAGGTGTCATCAAAACTGAAGTCATTAATCCGAGTGATCCATATCCCTGAGCAACGGTGTCTGACTGAACGTCGCCGTCATAGTTCT
>SXGQ01786937.1_pt1 | contig 57863 bp, 60 predicted proteins | sample 3178371 | NCBI WGS metagenome assembly SXGQ01 (sample SAMN11356859, study PRJNA531348) | freshwater metagenome | isolation source: freshwater sample F1-20 | place: China: Fuxian Lake, Yuxi | collected 2017-12-25
GAGCCGATGATCAGGATGGAAGAAAGGTCGTCGCGTCTCGGCATGTCAGAACCTTCCGCTCGTCATGAGGTCGTCGAATTGGGCGAAGAGGTACCGACTGTCGTGCGGCCCCGGTCCGGCCTCCGGGTGATACTGCACACTGAAGGCCGGCGCGCCGAGAACTCGCATCCCCTCGTTCGTCATGTCGTTGAGGTTGAGATGGGTCACCTCGACCTTCCCGGCGAGCGAGGCCGGATCCACACAGAAGTTGTGGTTCTGGCTGGTGATCTCGATGTGCCCACTCGCCTCGTGGCGAACCGGATGGTTCCCACCGTGGTGCCCGAAGGGAAGCTTGAAGGTGGATCCACCGAGCGCGCGGCCGAGGAGCTGATGACCGAGACAGATACCGAACAACGGCACTTGTCCGACGAGATCACGGATCGTCTCGACGGCGTAGCCGACGGCGGCCGGATCCCCGGGACCATTCGACAAGAACACCCCATCGGGTTTCATCGCCATCACCTCGGCCGCCGACGTGGAAGCCGGCACGACGTCGACCGTCGCGATCTCCCCTAGACAGCGCAGGATGGTGGCCTTGATGCCGAAGTCGAAGGCCACCACTCGACGCGGCCCGCTTCCGACGCGGTACGCGCTTGGGGTGGTCACGGAGGCCACGAGGTCGATGCCGTCGGTTCCCTTCTCGGCTCGGGCCGCGGCCAGGAGTTCGGATTCACTCGCCGTACCGAACGCACCCGGCATGGCGCCGGTGTCCCGCAGGACGCGGGTCAGGCGACGAGTGTCGATCGACGCGATACCGGCCACCCCGGCCGCCGAGAGCATGTCGTCGAGTCCGCCACTCGCCCGGTGATTGCTGTAGCGACGCGCCGAGTCGCGCACGATCACACCACGACAGTGGGTGCGTGATGCTTCGTCGTCGATCGGCGTGACGCCGTAGTTCCCGATGTGCGGGTAGGTGAAGGTGATGATCTGACCGGCGTAACTCGGATCGGTGATGACTTCTTGATAACCCGACAACACCGTGTTGAACACGACTTCACCGGTGGCAACGGCCGCCGGCGCACCGATGGCCTCGCCCTCGAAGACGCTGCCGTCGGCCAGGACCAGTAATGCCTCACGAACCGACATTCGAAACCACCATTTCTTCAGTATGCATGATCATACGCTTGAGTGCATAATCAGTTATTCTCATTTCGTCGCCGTCCCGTCCACGACCACTGCGACACCGTTCAGGACCGTGTGCCGAACGCGCCCGACGAGGTCTCGACCGTGGAAGGGCGTGTTCCCACTCTTGCTGGCCACGTTCCGCCGATCGACGGTCCAACGCGCCGATGGATCGAACACCACGAGATTCGCTGGCTCGCCCACGGCGACCGGCCGCCCGTGACGGGAATCGAGGCCGGCGATACGCGCCGGATTCCAACTGAGCGCGGCGAGCACGCTGCGAATCGACATCAGGCCGCTTTCGACCAGTTCGGTCAGCGCCACCGAGAGCGCGGTTTCCAGACCGATCATTCCCGGCGGCGCGACATCGAGTGTCTGCTCCTTCAGATGATCGGCATGCGGCGCATGATCGGTGGCGATTGCATCGATCGTTCCATCGGCCAACCCTCGCTTGAGAGCGGCGATGTCAGCCGGCGTTCGCAGAGGCGGGTTCACCTTGAAGACAGGATCGAATCCGGCGAGCATCTCGTCGGTCAGCGAAATGTGATGAGGTGTCGCCTCGGCGGTCACCGGCAGACCATCGGCCTTGGCGGTCCGGACGAGGTCGACGCTCCGCTCGGTCGACAGATGGAGGAAATGCATCCGCGCTCCCGTGAGTCGGCAGAGCTCGATGTCTCGATGAACCATGAGCTCCTCGGCGATCGCCGGCCATCCCGGGAGACCGAGCCGACTGCAACACGCGCCTTCGTGCATCACCGCGCCCAAGGTCAGTCGGGCGACTTCGCAGTGCTGCGCGAGAGTGATGCCGAGATCGCGTCCGTACTCGAGAGCCCGACGCATGAGCAGAGGGTCCTGCACACCGTTGCCGTCGTCGGTGAAGATCCGCACGCCGACCGCAGCCAACTCGGCGAAGGGCGCGAGCACTTCCCCAGCACGCCCGATGGTGATGCACCCCGAGGGGTGCACGTCGCACATTCCGGCTCGGCGACCTTGTTCGCGAACGAACTCGACGACGATGCGCGAATCCTGAGCCGGGTCGGTGTTGGGCATGGCGACGATGGCCGTGAAGCCCCCGAGCGCAGCGGCGCGACTCCCGGTTTCGATCGTTTCGGATTCTTCGCGCCCCGGTTCCCGCAGATGCGTGTGCAGATCGACGAAACCCGACGACACGACGCAGCCACGGGCATCCAGAACTCGCGAGTCATCCAAGGGAGCCGCGCCCGGAGCCACGACGTCGACGATCCGATCGCCGTCGATCACTACGTCGGCCGGACGTCCGTCATCGGTGGTCGTCGAATCGACGATGCGTCCTCCGCTGATCACGGTTCTCATCGGCTCACCTCTGTTTCCGATCCGCCGAGCACGTCGAACAGAACGGCCATTCGCACCGAAACGCCGTTGGTCACCTGGGTGGTCACCACCGAACCGGGCACTTCCAACGGATCGACGACCATCTCCACTCCCCTGTTCATCGGACCGGGATGCATCACCAGCGCCCCGTCCCTCAACTTCCCGGCTCGACGGCGATCGAGTCCGAATCTCGTCGAGTACTCGCCGAGATTGGGCACCAGCGCCTCGGCCATCCGCTCACGCTGCATTCGAAGCATGTACACGACGTCGACTCCGCCGATCACTTCGTCGAGGTCGTCGACGATCTCGACGTTGCCGCCATCGGTCCAGGGCGACGAATCAGGTGGCAACAACGTCGCCGGGGCGACGATCACGACGCGCGCACCGAGCGCGGTGAAGGCTTCGGTGCAGCTTCGCGCCACCCGACTGTGCTTCACATCACCCACGATCGCGATCCGAAGACCAGCCAGACATCCCACCGCCGGGGTCAGCCCCCGTTCGGTGACGATCGTGTGGCAATCGAGCAGCGCCTGTGTGGGGTGCTGATGCCAACCGTCTCCGGCGTTGATGACCGACGCATCCGTCCATTGGCTGATCTGCCACGGAACTCCACTCGTCTTGTGGCGGACGACGAATACGGCCACACCCATGGCGCTCACGGTCTCCACCGTGTCGCGCAGACTCTCGCCCTTGTTCACGCTCGATGTCGAGACGCTGAAGGTCATGGTGTCGGCCGAAAGTCGCCGGGCGGCGGTCTCGAAACTGATACGCGTACGGGTCGAGTCCTCGAAGAACAGACTCACGACGGTCCGACCCACCAATGCCGGAACTTTGGGCACCGACCGTCGATTGACTTCGGCCATGTGCGCGGAGAGTTCCAGGATGCGCACGATTCCGTCCGCGCCGAGTTCGTCGATGCTGCGCAAGTGCTTCACGACGCCGACCGCCGATGGAGGGTCACGCCATCCGGACCGACGACGACTTGCTCGTCGACGCTCGTCGGGATGTTCTTGCCGACGAAATCGGGCCGGATCGGAAGTTCACGGTGCCCGCGGTCGATCATGACCGCCAACTGAACCTGTGAGGGCCGACCGTATTGATTGAGCGCGTCGAGGGCGGCCCGCACGGTGCGACCGGTGAAGAGCACATCATCCACGAGGACCACGCGGGCGCCGGCGAGATCGACGGGGATCTCGGTGACCGCCACCGGCGTCACCGGCCGGAGAGAAATGTCGTCACGGAAGAGCGACACGTCGAGACGGCCGAGAGGTGGTGGCGTTCCTTCGATGCGGGAGATCGCGGCGACGATCATTTCGGCCAACCAGACTCCACCGCGCTGAAGGCCGACCACGACCACACCTTCGACACCCCGATTGCGCTCGATGATCTCGTGCGCGATGCGAGTCACGGCCCGGGAGACATCATCGGAACGGAGGACTTGCACACGATCCGAATCAGTTCCGGTTGTCGGTTCGGGATCGACCCGAGACGTGCGAGACGTCGCCATGTTGTCCTCCGTTCGGGCCTCACAGGACCCGTTTGACGGTCGGTGGAACCCTAGCAGCGGATCGGAATCCTCAACGGCATCGACCGAGGACCTGGATCAGGTCTTCGGGCAAGGGTGACTCGAAGTCGAGCACCTCGTGCGACACCGGATGGACGAACGAGAGGCGTCCGGCGTGAAGGAAGGGCCGATCCATGGGGAGACCGGCCCGCTGCCCACCGTACGTGACATCGCCGACCACCGGATGACCGACCGCCGCGAGATGGACACGAATCTGATGGGTCCGTCCGGTGTCGAGTTCACACGCAAGAACCGAAACCTCGGGCTCGGTGAACTCTTTCTCGACCGCATAGTGGGTTCGCGCCGGCTTACCCGATGCCACCACAGCCATCTTCAGCGGGTCGCGAGGGTCGCGCCCGATGGCGGCGTCGATCGTGCCCGTAGGCGCATCGAGACGACCCCATACGAGAGCGACGTAATGCCGCGACACCTCGTGTTCGCTCAACGCTTCGACGAGCGCGTCGTACGCCTCGGAGGATCGGGCAACGACGAGCAGTCCCGACGTACCGACATCGAGACGGTGCACGATTCCTGGCCGCAGAGGATCTCCCACCGAGGAGATCTCGGGAAAACGGGCGAGCAAACCATTGACGAGTGTCCCACTCGGATTGCCGGCCCCGGGGTGCACGACGATGCCGGGCGACTTGTCGACCACGATCACGTGATCGTCCTCGTACACCACCACGATCCTGACCGAGGGATCGGGACCGGGCGGTTCGTCGCGCGGAATCGCCGATCGATCGACTTCGACGACCTGTCCCTCGTCGAGTCGGATCTTGCCCGACCGCACGACGGCGCCATCGACACTCACCCCACCACGGTTGACGGTCTCGGCGGCATCGGCGCGGCTGATCTCGGCGATCAACGACACGATGCGGTCGAGTCGCTCACCGGCGAGAAGCGAGGGGATCTCCTCGCTCACTCGGTCAGTTGACATCAGGGCTCTCCTCGACCGACGAATCGTCGGTAGCAACGACACGATCGGTCAGCAGGAAACCGATCACCATCAGAGCACCACCGACATTGACGCAGATATCGGCGACGTTGAAGATCGGAAACCACTGGAAGTCGATGAAGTCGACGACCGAGCCATGCATGAATCCGTCACCACGAAAGACACGATCGATGATGTTCCCGACCGCACCGCCGATGATGAGTCCGGTCGACCATCGGGCAACGCGACCCGATTGCCGCCCCAAGGAGAGCAACAGCACGACCACGATCACGGTGGCGAGGATTCCGATCACCGGACCCCAACCCTGGCCACGCCCGAAGGCCATTCCGTTGTTGTAGGCCAGATTGAACTGGAGGGTCCAGATCACATGATCGACGTGACCATCGCCCAGATGATCGACCGCCCACGCTTTGGTGACCTGATCGACGACGACCGCGATCGCGGCGACGACGATCGACAATCGGGCCAACGACAGCCGACCGGCCCGACTCATCGTTGTCCGATCCCGCCAACCCTCTCGGTCACGAGTTCGGTCGCCCACGGAATGAATTCGAGGCGTTCGCGTGGGATCGGCTTGGTCGAGATCAGGCTGTAGCCGTAGTCGCCGGTCTCGATTCGAGCGAGCGCGGCGTCGATCTCGAGGACGGTCTGACGATCCTGATCGGACAGCAACTTGGCTCGCTCGCGTTCGACGGCCAGTGAATCTCCTTCACCACCATCCTCGTCGAATTGATCGTCACCCATGCCGGCGGCCTCGATGAGGCTGTCACGCTCTTTGTCGAGAGCTTCGGCAAGACCGAGATATTGACGACGCTTGTCCTCGAGCAGGACGCGCTGCGCGCGCAGGAAGGTGAGGTCGAAGTCCTTGTTGGCGATGATGCCGTCTTTCGACTTGGGCTTCTTGCCGGGAACCGGGGGCTTGACGAAGACCGGCTTGGCCGGAGTCTTCTTGACGGCCTCCTTCTTCGGGGCCGCAACCTTGGGTGCGACCTCCTTCTTGGGGGCCACGACTTTCTTGGCCGGCGTCTTCTTCGGCGGAACGACCTTCGAAGGGGTCTTCTTTACCGGCGCTTTCTTCACCACCGGCTTCTTGGCCGGAGCCTTCTTCACCGGTGCCTTCTTGACCGGCTTCTTGGCCGGAGCCTTCTTCGCGGGAGCCTTCTTCACCGGCTTTTTCGCCGGAGCCTTCTTCGCCACGGTCTTCTTGGCCACCGGCTTCTTGGCCGGAGCCTTCTTCGCGGGAGCCTTCTTCACCGGCTTCTTCGCCGGAGCCTTCTTGGCCGAAACCTTCTTTTTGGTCGACGTCGCCATTGCTGTTCTGCCTCGCCAATCCTGCTTCTGGGTTGCGGCAGGCTACCGCGGTGCAGTGTCCCCGGCGCGGAACCTTCAGACTGCTTTGGTCACGGAGATGAAAATGTCATCGTCGTCGATCGTGGCCGTGGGCTGGCCCGATCCCCAGGAAATCGACGTCGACAGCGTTTCCTCGGCGATCATCGGAACGAACGGTTGGATCTGCCGACGCATCGACTCGGCCACACCGAGCACGAGATCGATCCGGTCGCTGACCTCGAGACCCGCATCCCGACGAGCCTGTTGCACCAAGCGGACGAGATCGCGTGCCGTTCCTTCGGCGGCCAACTCGGGGGTCACGTTGGTGTCGAGAGTGATCATGCCCACACCGTCGGACAACGTCGCGCTGGCCGAGCCTTCGGCGGCCACCAACTTGAGGGTGTATTCACCCTCTGCGAGTTCGATCCCACCGGCCACGACCCGACCGTCGACGTGCGACCAGTCTCCCGACTTGATGGCCTTGATGACTTCCTGCGTGCGTCCACCGAGCCGCGGACCGAGTGCGGCCGGAAGCGCCTGAAGCACCATCGCCGCATCCGACTCGACGGTCGCCCTCAACTCGACGGTCTTGACGTTCACTTCGTCGGCGATCACGTCGACATAGGGCTGAAGGGCGTCCGAGCCGGGGAACGCGACCGTCACCTTGGCGAGGGGCAGGCGAACGCGGAGTGACTTGCTCTTCCGGATCGACAACGTGGCCGAACAGACGTCGCGGACGAGATCCATCGATCGAACGAGGTCGGGATCGGAGGGTAGGTCGTCGGCGCTCGGCCAGTCGGCGAGATGAACGCTGTCACCACCCGTGAGGCCACGATGAACATGATCGGTCAACAGCGGAAGCAAAGGTGCCGCGACCCGACAGACGATGTCGAGCACCGTGTGGAGAGTGTCGATCGCATCCTGGTCGCCGGCCCAGAAACGATCACGTGAGCGGCGGATGTACCAATTGGTGAGTACGTCGAGGAAGTCGCGAACCGATGCGCAAGCCGCGAAGAGGTCGTATGCATCGAGGTCGGCGGTCGTCGCGCGAACGAGATCGTTCGTCTTGGCGAGGATGTAACGATCGAGCACGTTGGCCGAATCGGTGCGGAAGCGACCGGTCGTGTTTTCGGCACCGGCGTAGAGGGCGAGGAAGTACCACGAGTTCCAGAGGGGCAGCAGGACCTGACGCACCGTCTCCCGAATTCCGGCTTCGGTGACCGAGAAATCCGAACCACGCAGGATGGCCGACGACAAGAGATACCAGCGCATCGCGTCGGCGCCGTACTGATCGAAGACCATCATCGGATCCGGATAGTTCCGCAGGCTCTTCGACATCTTCTGACCGTCGTCCCCGAGGACGATCCCGTGACTCACACAGGTGGAGAAAGCCGGTCGGTCGAAGAGTGCCGTGGCCAGGACGTGCAACGTGTAGAACCAGCCACGGGTCTGACCGATGTACTCGACGATGAAATCGCCGGGATAGTGATTCTCGAACCACTCGCGGTTCTCGAACGGATAGTGCACTTGCGCGAAAGGCATCGATCCTCTCTCGAACCAGCAGTCGAGAACTTCGGTCACGCGCCGCATGGACGAGCGTCCGGTCGGATCATCGGGATTGGGGCGGACGAGGTCGTCGATCGAGGGTCGGTGCAGATCGACGACCTTCACCCCGAAGTCGCGCTCGAGATCCGCGATGCTTCCGTAGACGTCGATGCGCGGGTAATTCGGATCGTCGCTCTTCCAGACCGGGATCGGGGATCCCCAGAATCGGTTGCGACTGATCGACCAATCGCGGGCATTGGCAATCCACTTGCCGAAAGAACCCTCCTTCAGGTGTTCGGGAACCCAGGTGATCTGCTGGTTGAGCTCGATCATGCGCGCCTTGAACTTCGTGACCTCCACGAACCACGACGAGATGGCGCGGTACACGAGTGGCTCACTGCAGCGCCAACAGTGCGGGTAAGGGTGATCGTACGAATCGTGCCGCACCACGACGCCGACGTCTTTCAGGTGTCGGATCACGAGCGGATTGGCGGCGAACACGTGTTGACCCGACCAGTCCGTGACCTCGGCCGTGTACTGACCTCGGCTGTCCATCGGGCAGATGGTGGGGATACCCGCCGCCTGACACGCGAGTTGGTCGTCTTCACCGAAGCCGGGCGCCATGTGCACCACACCCGTGCCGTCGTCGACGGTCACGAATTCGGCGGCCAGGACCTGGAACGCGTTCTCGGTATCGGCGAAGTAGCCGAAGAGCGGCGTGTAACGGCGTCCGACGAGATCGGAGCCTCGAAGCGTCGCCACTTCGGTCGCTTCCGCGAACTCCTTCTCGTAGGCGGCCCGCCGCGCCGAAGCGATGATCGAGCGAGTTCCCCCGAGTTCGAGGACCAAGTATTCGACATCGGGGTTGACCGCGAGAGCGAGGTTCGAGGGCAGCGTCCACGGAGTGGTCGTCCAGGCGAGGAGGTCTTCACCGGTCTCCAACCGAAAACGAACGGTGAGGGCCGGATCCTGTCGATCGCGATAGACGTCGTCCATGCGCGTCTCGGTGTTGCTCAACGGTGTCTCACAACGCCAGCAATAAGCCAGCACTCGGAAGCCCTCGTAGATCAGACCCTTGTCCCACAGAGTCTTGAACGCCCACATGACGCTCTCCATGTAGGGGGTGTCGAGGGTCTTGTAATCGTTCTCGAAGTCGACCCAACGCGCCTGTCGGGTGACGTACCGCTGCCATTCGCTGGTGTACCGAAGCACGCTCGACCGGCAGTAGTCGTTGAACTTGTCGAGGCCGAACGAGGTGATCTCGGGATGTCCCGAGATTCCGAGTTGTTTCTCCGCCTCGACCTCGGCCGGCATGCCGTGACAGTCCCAGCCGAACCGGCGCTCCACGTGGCGACCGCGCATCGTCTGGTAGCGCGGCACGGCGTCTTTCACGAAGCCGGTGAGCAAGTGGCCGTAATGCGGGAGTCCGTTGGCGAAGGGTGGACCGTCGTAGAAGACGAACTCGTTGTCTCCCGTCGCTCCGGCCGGGCGGGCTTCGACCGAGCGTTCGAAGGAACGGTCGGAGGTCCACGTGGCCAACACGTCGGCTTCGATAGCCGGAAACGACGGTTGCGCCTCGACGGCGGGATAGCGGCGGCTCGACATAGGGCCTGTTCAGGCTACCGAGGACGGCTGATCAGATCAGACGGGTCAGGATGCTGAGGAGCAGGATGGCCACGATCGGTGAGATGTCGAGACCGCCGAACGACGGCAGAGCCCGGCGGATCGGACCCAGAACGGGTTCGGTGATCCGCACCACGATGTCCATGACCGAGCGGGCCGCCGAACTACTGAGTGGGAACCACGACATGACGACGCGAATGAACAGCGCCAACTGAAAGAGGTTCAGCAGAACGGCGACGATGTACACGAAGCAGCCCTCAGCCGACGATCAGTAGTCAGCGGCGGGACGGGCCGCCGGCTTCAAGAGGTACACACCTTTGGCGACCTTCTCGATTTTGCCGTGCAGTCCGTAGCAGAGCCCACTGGAGAAGTCGACCATGCGACGCGCGACATCGGCATCGCAACCTTCGGTGTTGAGGATGACCGGGTGACCGTCGCGGAAGCGATTGGCGACTTCTTGAATGTCGTTGAAGCGGATGGCCTTGACTGTGTACGGCTCACCTTGGGCGGCGGGGCCTCCGATCGTGCGAACCGTCGAACCGGTTCGACCGGAGATGGGTCGAGGTTGCACGGACGAGTCATCGACTCCATAACGCCGGGCCGGTGGAACGGGATCGGTGTCGCGGGGTGTGACCTGACGGGCCACGGGACGGGAGAAGTCATCGGCGTCGGTACGACGGGGATCGCCACCGCGCGCGAGTCCACCCGAACGATCGACCACCTCGCCGTCGTCGTAATCGTCGTACGCGTCGTCTTCACCGAGACCGAGGTACTCCATGGCACGCTTGAAAATCGACATGGTGACGGGAGCGTAGTACGGGCAGTCAGGTGACGGGTGGACGGTCCCCGAAGATCGCCGAACCCACCCTGACCATCGTCGAACCGACTTCGAGGGCGATGTCGAGGTCGGCGCTCATCCCCATCGAGAGTTCGGACAACCCGAGGGTCGAGGCCACGTGGGCAACGGTCTCGAAGGCACGTCGGGTGCGGGACGGATCGCCGTCTGTCGGCCCCACGGTCATGAGTCCGATCGGCTCCAAACCAGCGGCCACCGATCGAGTGACGAGCCCCTCCACTTCCGAAGGACGACAGCCGCCCTTGTCGTCCTCGTCGGTCGCGTTCACCTGGACCAAGATTCGGGCTCCCGGAGCACGGCGGGCGATCTCGTCCACGAGAGTGCTTCGGTCGACGGTCTGCCAACAATCGACGAGCGATGCAACCGAGCGGACCTTGTTCGACTGCAAGCGTCCGATGAAGTGGACCGTCGGTCGTTCGAGATCGGCCGGATAGGCGGCCATCTTGGCGATCAACTCTTGGGCGTAGTTCTCTCCCACATCGGTGCATCCGGAGCGAATTGCCGCCACCATGGCCTCGACTCCGAATCCCTTGGTCACCGCGATGAGGCGCACGTCGCGACGCCCGTGGCTCTCGATGCGATCGCGGATGCTCTGAATGCGCTCGGCGACGAGAGCTTCGTTGATCATGGCGCCGAACCTACTCGTCGATGACGATCGCCATCACCTGACGACCCTGATCACCGCGTCGATGGGAGAAGAAGAACTCGGGATGGCACTTCGTGCACGACGCGACCTCCACCACCCGACCGACTCCGTGGCGACCGAGGATCGCCCGCGCGACGGCGCCGATGTCGAGTGCCGGACGACCCGCGGCATCGACCCCACGAACCGGGGGGCCGAATCGGTCCGTCATCGACTCCAGATCGGCGGGTCCGAATTCGTTGCAACAGGTGCCGATGTGCGGTCCGATCACTCCGCTCAGAGGCCGATCATCCCTTTCGGCGAAGACCCGCAGTAGCGATTCCAGAACTCCGTCCCGTAAGCCACGCCAGCCGGCGTGCGCGATACCGATCCCGCGTTCGCCGATCAGAGCGATCGGCGCGCAATCCCCGACCCATACCCCGATCACCGCATCTCTCACCGAGGTGTAGAGCGCGTCGCCGGCGCACCCATCGTGCTGACCGGGATGATCGACGACCAACGTCTCGGTGCCGTGATCTTCGGTCAACATCGTCCAGTCGGCGTCCAGAATGCGACGACGCCCGAGGGAGTCGGTCACCTCGGGACGAAAATCGCCATCGATTCGATGACCGATGGCAATCGTCGAATCGATTCCGACGGGAGCGGCGACGTAAGCCGCCACCGGCTACTTGAGGAACGAAGGAACGTCGAAGTCGTCGTCACCATCGTCGCCGAGCGACAAAGGATCACCCGCGAAGATGTCCTTGGCCGGCGCGCTGCGAGTCGACTGATCCTTCGGGGCCGAGCGACCGGCCGGACGAGCCGAAGGCTTCACCTGCGGCGCGCCGTCCCAACGATCGAATCCGGCGGCGATAACGGTGACCTTCACCTCGTCGCCCATGTCGTCGTTGATCACGGTGCCAAAGATGATGTTGGCGTCCTGATGCGCGATGCCATGGATGATCTCGGCGGCCTCGTTCATCTCCATGAGGGTCATGGTGGACGGTCCGGTCACGTTCAGCAGGACGGCGCGGGCGCCTTCGATCGAGGCTTCGAGCAGATTGCTCGACAGAGCCTTGAGCGCGGCGTCGCGAGCCCGACTGTCGCCACTGGCGGTGCCGATGCCCATGAGCGCCGAGCCCGCGTTCTGCAGGGTCGCCTTGACGTCGGCGAAGTCGGTGTTGATGAGACCGGGGTTGGTGATCAGATCACTGATACCCGACACGCCGCTGTAGAGAACCTCGTCGGCCTTGCTGAAGGCTTCCATCACCGTGTCGCGGGCATCGACCACCGAGAGCAGGCGATCGTTGGGAACCACGATGAGGGTGTCGACTTTCTCCTTCAACTTGGCGATTCCCGAGTCGGCCTGGACGGCGCGACGGCGGCCCTCGAAGGAGAACGGTCGCGTCACGACACCGATGGTGAGCGCGTTGAGACTCTTGGCGACCTCGGCGACGATCGGCGCCGCACCGGTACCGGTACCGCCACCTTCGCCAGCGGCGATGAACACCCTGTCTGCACCCTTCAGCGCGTCCTCGATGTCTTCGCGGTGAGCTTCGGCCGCCTGCCGGCCGACTTCCGGATCGCTTCCGGCGCCGAGACCACGGGTGAGGTCACGACCGATATCGAGCTTCATCTCGGCATCGGAGGTCATGAGGGCCTGGATATCGGTGTTGATCGCGATGAACTCGACTCCACGGAGGTTGCGCTCGATCATGCGATTGACCGCGTTCACTCCACCACCGCCGACGCCGACCACCTTGATCTGACAGATGTAGTTGTTGTGGCTACCAGCCATCGGGTTCCTCCGAATCTGGATTCCGGCACGCCGGAACTGGGCGGGCGAACGAGGGTTCAGCCGCCCCGATTTCCCGACATTCTCTCAGGTCAGGGCTTTGGGTGGGGGGATACCTCAGCGGACACTCGCCTCACCACTCGAGACGTCGATCACCGAATATCGGGCCGAGCCCTCCCGCTTGATGGCGTTGACCAGCGCCACGAGCTTCTCCTGGAACCCCTCGGGCCGACCGAACAGGACGTCGACCTCGTCGGTCAGCGCCAAGGAGACTTCCCCGTCGGGGGTCACGGCGGCCGTCACGAGGCGGACCCGCAGATCCCGAGGTAAGGCATTGATGAGTTGCGCGGCCCCGAGGAACGGCTGGCCCACGAGATCGCCCGCCGAGAGATTGGGACCGGTCCCTCCGATGAAGGGGTAATCGACGAGATCCCCCTCGATCACGTCGAGGACTCGCCCGTCGAGGTCGATGACTCGGTTGAAACCGTCGACGGCTCGGTAGAACGCGATCGGTCGACGCTCGACGATCTCGATGTGAACCCGCGACGGAAGATGCATCGACACCCGGGCCTTCTCGACCCAAGAGATCGCCTCGAGCGACTCGGTTGCGCCTTGCAGGTCGGCCGTCAGGATCGGGTCGCCTTTGAGCGAGGCCACCACGGCACCGACTTTCTCGGGATCGGCGTAGACCACACCTTCGACCGTCACTTTGCGCACCGACAGGATCGGGCTCGTGAGGAGGAGCAACACCACGAGTATCGCCACGACCGCTGACGCAGCGACGATCAGCCACCACAGTCGCCGTCTCCCCTCTTGGCGCCGCACGTTCAGGCGACGCTGACGAAAACGCGCTTCACCCGACACCTTCGCCGGCACCTCGGTGTCGTCCTTGATGACGACGCGTCGACGCTCACCGCGCGGCAAAACGGCCGATGGTTCGTCACGCCGACTCGACGCCCGAACACTCGTCGCCGACTCTTTGGTCGCGACGCTCGTCTTGGTGGCTTTGGTCGCACGGGCCCGGTCGGATTCGGTACGCCGGACTTCAGCTTCGGCTCGACGTTCGTCCCGTTGCTCGATCTCCGCCTGACGAACAGCGGCGGCCTCCTCGGGATCACGGGTGACCCGACGACGAAGGCGCGACCAGCGACCCGTCGGATCGCCGTCGACCTCGGGCGTGACCGATGCTCGGCTTCCCACCGATTCGTCGACGATGCGCACGCGTCCCGAGCCGTCGAACGCGGCGGCGAGCTCGGCTTCGATGTCGGCGTCCACGAGGCCCTCGGTCGGTTCGTCGACGGGAATCTCGAAGTTGCCCTGATCGTCGCGCTCGGTCACGACTCGTCCTCCGTGAATCCGACGAGCCGCACCTCGCTGCGCAGATCGAATCCGGTCGCCGATCGCACGGCATCGTGCACGTGAGCCATCACCGCTCGCACATCGGCGGCCCGACCGTTCTCGTCGGCCTGGATGAAGTTCGCGTGTTTCGTCGACACCTCGGCGGTCCCGATGCGAAATCCGCGCAGTCCCAAACGATCGATCAACTCACCGGCCGAGACCTCACCGGGAACAGGGTTCACGAACACCGAACCAGCGTTCTGCCCACCCGGTTGATTGTCGCGTCGCCAACGCACGATCTCGTCGATGGTCGCCAGGGACTCGGAGGCCGATCCACGCGTCAGCCCGAGTCGCGCGCTCACCACGACGTCGGTGTCACGAAGATTCGAACCGCGGAATCGCAAACCGAGTTCCGAGACGGTGCGGGTCCGGGTCCGCCCGGTCGTGAGATCGAAGACCTCCGTGTCGATCAGACTCGCGGCGATGTCGGATCCGTGGCCCCCGGCATTCATGCGGACGGCTCCACCGATCGATCCCGGAACCCCGACCGCCCATTCGAAGCCGGTGAGGCCGGCGTGGGCCGTCCGGCGAGCCACGATCGGCAGCAAGGCTCCGGCACCGACGATCACGCGGTCGTCGCCGGAATCGTCCTCGGGGATCGTGATCGATTCTCCCGTCGCGCCCCAACGGATCACGACACCATCGAAACCCGTGTCGGCCACGAGGAGATTGCTCCCGCGACCGAGTACGAGCACGGCAACCGGTCGACCATCGATGCACGAGTGAACCTTGGCGAGGTCGTCGGAACCGTCGACCGTGACGACTGCCGACGCCCGACCGCCGACGCGGTAGGTCGTGTAATGACTCAGGCGGACGTCACGTTCGACACGCGCACCGAGAGCCGCCTCGAGCCGGGCGAGGACGTCAGCTTCCATGGCGTCGGGCGAGGACTTCTCGGGGCAAGGTCTCGATGTCGCCACAACCCATCGAGATGCACACGTCGCCGGGTTCCACCAACGCGTCGACGGCGGCCGCCAAGTCGGCGCGACGGGGCACCCATCGCACCTCCGCGTCGGGATGCCGACGACGAACGGCATCGACCACCAACTCCCCCGTGACACCTTCGATCGGACGGGTGCCCGACGCATAGATGTCGGTGATGATCACGAGATCGGCATCGACGAAGGCGTCGGCGTACTCCTCGCTCATGACCGCCATTCGGTTGAAGCGATTCGGTTGGAAAACGGCGACCACGCGAGTCCATTCGCCGCGCGCCGCGGCGAGAACCGCCGCGATCTCCCGTGGCAGATGGGCGTAGTCGTCGACGAACGTCGCTCCAGCGGCCGAGCCGATCACGTCGAATCGACGGCCGACACCGGCGAAGTTCGCGACCGACTCGATGGCCCGATCGACATCGACTCCCGTTGCCACGGCAAGAGTGAGCGCTCCGGTCGCATTGGACACGTTGTGAACCCCACGCAACGGAATCGACACCGAGCGCGAGCCGAATGCTTCACCGTGCACTCGGAAAGTGGTCCGTCCGGCTTCGACGACCAACTCGCTCCAGACGACGTCGGCATCCGCGGACCCATAGGTGATACTCGTGGGAAGGGTGATGCGGCGAAGAACCGGATCATCGGCACAAAGGACCGTCGGCCCCCGAACACCCCCCACGAAATCCGAGAACGACGAGGCGATGTTGTCGAAGGTCTCGAAATGATCGAGATGATCGACGTCCACATTGGTCACGATCGCGGCGTCGAGCGGAAGGAGCAGATGTGTGCCGTCGCTCTCGTCGGCCTCGACCACCAGCCGATCCGAACCCGTCCACGCCGCACCCGACCCGACGTCGCGCACGTCGCCGCCGATGATGAAACTCACATCAGTTCCGGTCGACGAATACATCGCGCGCAACAGAGACGACGTCGTGGTCTTGCCGTGGGTGCCGGCCACCCCGACCGCCGACGCGCGGGCACAGATGGAGGCGAGCATCTCGGCGCGGGTCAGAACGGGTATTCCCGCCGACCGGGCAGCCACCACTTCGATGTTGTCCGGCGGGATCGCCGACGAATGAGTGACGGCCTCCCGGTCCGACACCAGCCGGGCATCGTGACCGATCACGACCCGCACGCCGGCTTCGCGAACACTGCGCAACACCTCCGTCTCGCGGATGTCCGAACCGGTCACGTCGTGGCCCATCTGAGCCAGGACGATGGCGATCGCGCTCATTCCGGGACCACCGACTCCCACCACGTGCAGACGTCGGCGACGTCCGATGTCGAGTTGGAAGGTCACTTGCTCTCGGCTCCACTCGCGACATCGAGCACCAGACGAGCCACGGCACCATGGCGATTGAGATCCCCGAGCGCGAAGGCCCGCTCACCGAGCAGTTGTCGACGGACCGGATCGCGTCGGAGTTCGTCGATCGCCCGCACGATGGAATCCGGGCCGGCTTGGTCGGTGACCAGAAACGCCGCACCGTCATCGACCAACCAGGCGACGTTGGCGGACTGGTGATCGTCGGCGGCTCCCGACCACGGCACGAGGATCGCCGGCACACCGGTGGCCGCTACCTCGGCGACCGTTCCCGCACCACCACGCGCGACGAGCAGATCGGCCCCGGCGTACACCGATGCCATGTCGGCCTCGTAGCCCACGAGGTCGTAACCGATACGTCGATCAGGATCGTTCAGGAGCGGACTCATCGACGCTCGCACCGCTTCGACGAACCGCTCGCCCGCGACATGCCGAACATGGATCCCGGGGTCATCTCCGAATTCTCCCATGAGCGCATGCACCGCATCGTTCAAGGCGCCCGAACCGAGAGAACCTCCGACGACGGCCACGAAGAACGCCCCATGCGACACTCCCAATCGATCGCGAGCCTCGTCGCGCGCGTTCCTTCGATCGACGAGCCTTATGGTCCGGCGCACCGGAGCGCCCGTGTGAACCGCCCGCGGCAACGAAGAATCGGGAAACGCAGTTGCGCATCTGGTCGCCCAGCGAGCCGAGATCTCACTCGACCGCCCGGGCCGGCGGTCGTAACTCACGACGACGATGGGCACGCCGAGCGAACGTGCGGCCAACACCGCCGGCAGGGACGCGTACCCACCGACACTGACCACGACGTCGGCGCCGAATTCCCGCAGGAGACGTCGCGCCCGACGCCGAGCGGCGAGCAGTCGTGGCACGAAGCTCAGATTGCGACGAATGTTCGTCGGCGACAACGACCGCTGGAGCCCGGTCACGTCCAACGTCTCGAGGCGCAGTCCGGCCTCCGGGACGAGGCGCGTCTCGACACCTCGCGCGGCTCCCATGTACAAGACGTCGCTCGTCGGGACGCCGAGGTCGGCGAGGGATTCGGCGATGGCGAGAGCCGGGAGCACGTGGCCGGACGTCCCACCGCCCGCCAGCACCACCCGCGTGGTCATCGTGGGCGGCGGGCGACGTTCATCAGCAGACCGGCCGCCGCCATCGAGACGACGAGCGAACTTCCACCGAATGAGATGAACGGCAGGGTCAGGCCCGTCACGGGCATGATGCCTAGCACACCACCGATGTTGATCGCGGTCTGCACCAGGAGCCAACAACCGATACCGGCCGCGAGGAGATATCCGAAACGCTCGCGACAACTGATCGCCACTTGGAACGCGAAATAGATGAGGAACGCGAACAACGTCAGGACGCCGACCACACCGAGCAGACCCATCTCCTCGGCGAGAATCGAGAAGATGAAGTCGCTGTGGGCCAAGGGCACGTAACCCCATTTGCCGGTGCCGGCGCCGATCCCGGTACCCGTGAGCCCGCCGTTGGAGATGCTGATCCACGCTTGGTACACCTGGTAACCGTCGGCCTCGCGGGTTCCCCGGATGTCGAGGAACGACGTGAAACGGGCCATCTTGTCGGCATCGGTCAACAGGTAGAGGAAACCGAGAATTCCGCCGACCACGGAGAGTCCGAGCAGTGGCTTCACCGGAGCGCCGGCGAGGAAGAGCACCGACAACCCGATGGCACCGATCACGACGCACGTCCCGATGTCGCTCTGGACGACGGCGATGAACACCGCTGCGCCCACCCACTTCAGATACGGGAGCAATCCCGCCTTCCAGTCGGCCAGATTCTTCTCGCGTCGGGTGAGGAGGTCGGCGCCGTACACGATGAGGAACAACTTCATGAACTCGGCGGGCTGCACGTTGAACGGACCGACGACCAGCCACGCGTGAGCACCGTTGACCGAACGGCCGATACCCGGAACGAAGGGCAACAGCATCATGGCGAGGCCGACACCCGGCAGGATTCGCGCGATGGTCGACAGATACGAGAGACGGAGTCGGTAGGCGACGAACATGACCACCGAACCGATGGACGCCCACATGAGCTGCTTGCCGAAGTAACGCCAAGGTGACCGTCCGTTGTGGAACGAGACGATCGAGGATGCCGACAGGACCATGACGATGCCGAGTAGAACGAGGGTCACGGTGACGGCGGCGATCACATACAGACCGAGCGGCTTGGGCGCACGACTCACGTCCTCGCGGAGACGAGTCCGGCGAGACGAACCACTGCGACGACGACGCTGAGCCTGAACGAGCGCCTGACGACGACGATCGGCGATGGAGTTCCCTCCCCGACGGGATCGGGACACGGCAGCGGTCATGAACTTGCTCCGATCAACTCGCGGACGCAGCGTGCGAAATCGTCACCCCGGCGGGCGTACCCGTCGTACCAGTCGAAACTCGTGCAGCCAGGAGACAGGAGAACAGTGTCGCCGGTTTGGGCCAAGAAGCGGGCGATGGTCACGGCTTGTGCCATCGACGTCGCCCGGTGAACGGGCCGCACGCCGTTGAACGCCGCCTCGACTTCGTCGCTCGAATCGCCGATGGCCACGACGGCGCGCAGACGAACAGCCTCGGTGGCGATCTCGGCGAGGTCGAGTCCCTTGTTTCGGCCGCCGGCGATCAGCACGACGTCCTCGAAGCCGCGGAGCGCGGTCTTCACGGCATGAGGGGTGGTCGCCTTCGAGTCGTCGAACCAGCGGATGCCATCGGCTTCGGCCACGAACTCGATGCGGTGGTGCGGCGCGGCGAACGATCCGAGTGCGTTCACGACTCCCTGTGTCTCACCGAGTCCGCTCTCGAGTACGAGTGCCGAAGCGCAGAGCGCGTTCGTCACGTCGTGCGGAAGGGCGCGCGACATACTCGCGACCGGAGAGATGGGACCGCGGGGCCCGTGCAGCGCACCGTCGACCACCGAATAGTCGGCCCGATCGCGCCCGAAGGTCACCCGGCGACACGCGGCCCGCCCGAGATGGCGCATCACGACTGGGTCGCCGACCCATCCGATCGCAGTGTCGGTGGCCCGGACCGCCGACCAGATGCGCGCCTTGGCCGACTCGTAGGTGGCCAACGATGTGTGCCAGTCGAGGTGATCGGGTGCGAGATTCAACCAGGCCGAGGCTTCGGCACGAAACGTGGTGCAGAACGCCAAGCGGAAGCTCGTGGCCTCCACCACGAAACTGTCGACGTCGAGGTCGAGGGCGGCGACCATCGGAACTTCGGTGTTGCCACAGGCCACGGTGCGCCGACCAGAGGCCTGCAACATCGCTGCGGCGAGAAGCGTGGTCGTCGTCTTTCCGTCGGTACCGGTCACGGCGATGATCGGTCGCGGTCCACCGGGCCGTTCGGCTTCCCATTCGTACGCGAGATCGAGTTCGGTCACGACGCGACGGTCGAGCGAACGCGCGAGTTCGATCACGGCGTGTGATTCCGGCACACCGGGGGCGGGGGCGATCGTTCCCGAACTCCGGACGAGTTCGGCGAGTCGGCTGGACGAGGGCGCGAACTCGATGTCGATTCCGAGCGAGGATCCGAAGCGTTCGAGTTCCGAACTCTGACGATCGTCGACGGCCACCACGTCGATCCCTCGATCGATGAGGGCCTTCACCGTCGCCTGACCGGCGACCGCCAAGCCGTACACGAGCACTCGCTCGCTCATCGTCCCACCATGTCCGAGATCCGGGTGAAGTCGCCGATGAACATGGCGAGCGAACCGGCTACGCAGACTCCGCCGATGATCCAGAAGCGGATGATCACGGTGGTTTCGGGCCAACCGATCAGTTCGAAGTGGTGATGAATGGGCGTCATCTTGAAGAACCGGCGCCGGCGACCGGTCGCCCGGAAGATCGCCATCTGAATGGCCACCGAACCGGCCTCCATCACGTTGACGCCGCAGATGAAGGGCAGCAGGAAGTGCGTGTTGGTCGCCACCGCGAGGAGACCCAGAGCGGCACCGATACCGAGGGCTCCCACGTCACCCATGAAGATGCGTGCCGGAGCCGCGTTCCACCACAGGAAACCTCCGCAGGCACCGGCGAACGCCGCCGCGAGCACTGCGAGGTCGAGCGGATTCACGGTGCCCCCGGCCAGTACTCCGTAGATCTCGGGATTACGGAACGACCAGTAGCCGATGATCGTGAAAGCAAGAAAGCCGAACAGGGCCGATCCACCGGCGAGTCCGTCGAGGCCGTCGGTGACGGTCACCGCGTTGGTCGTGGCCCACATCATGAGTCCGGTCCAGACGACCCATAACCACCACGGAATCTCCCAGCCCGGCCAGTCGTAACGAGTGAACGAGATCGTCTCCGAGATGTCAGTGGCACTCACCAACACCCACGTGATCACGCACGCGAGCGCGAGGGTGATGAGCCCCTTCTTCTTCCAGAAGATGCCCCGGTTGTGTCCCTTGTTGACCTTGATGACGTCGTCGAGCAAACCCATACCGGCCATCACGACGATGCCGGCCCAGATGATGAGAGCCTGATTCGAGAATGCGAGGCCGTCCCGGATGTGGGCCACGACCCAGCCGACGAAGGCCGCCCCGATGATGGCCAGTCCACCCATGGTCGGGGTGCCGGACTTCTTCTTGTGATGTTCGGGACCGTGATCCTCTTTGCCGAGAATCGGCTGACCCTTGCCGCGACCGCGGAAGAAGCCGATCAGGAATCGGGTCGCGACGAGCGACACGGCCATTCCCATCAAACCGGCGATCATCACGGCGATCATGCGCGCCCTCTCAATGCTTCACGGGCGACGACCCGATCGTCGAACGCTTCCACCGTAGTCCCGAAGGTCTGGGTGATTTCGTGACCCTTGCCCGCGATCACCACCACATCGCCTTCCGCGGCCCGACCGATTCCGAGTTGGATCGCGTCGGCGCGATCGACGTTCACACCCACCAGTCGGTGGCGAAGGTGATCGGGTATTCCGGCGACGATGGCGGCGTTGATCGACTTGGGGTCCTCCGATCGAGGATTGTCCGACGTCACGACCACCTCGTCGGCCAACGTCGCGGCGATCTCACCCATCAGAGGTCGCTTGGCCTTGTCCCGATCGCCACCACAGCCGAAAACCACGATGACACGACCATTCGGATTGGAGTCGCGAGCCGAGCGCAGAACGGCGGCGAGCCCATCGGGCGTGTGCGCGTAGTCGACGAGTACCGAGAAGTTCTGCCCGCCATCGATGCTCTCGAACCGGCCGGGTACGGCAGGCACCGATGCCAGTCCCTCGACGACGGCGGCCGGATCGATCCCGATCTCACGCGCGACCGTCGCCGCGGCGAGCGAATTCGACACGTTGAACGAGCCCCCGAGCGGAACCCGGATCGGCAGACCGCGCCAGGCGTACGAATGCGACACGGCGGTGATCGACAGGTCGGTCAGATCGGCCCTCCCGAACGGCACGACCTTGACCTGGCAATCAGCGGCGAGGCGTTCGCCGAATGCGTCGTCCACGTTGACGACGGCGATGTCGGTGAAGGTCGAGTCGAACAGACGAGCCTTGGCCGCGAAGTAGGCGTCCATCGTCCCGTGGAGATCGAGGTGATCCCGCGAGAGATTCGTGAAGACACCGGCCGCGAATCTGGTCCCATCGACGCGATGCAACTGAAGAGCGTGCGACGAGACCTCCATGGCCACGCCCTTCACGCCGCGGGCGACACAATCGGCGAGTGACTCCTGCAGAACCGGTGCCTCAGGCGTGGTGAATCGTCCGGAGAGGGTTCCCATGACCTCGGTCGTCCAGCCGGCCGCGCGCATGATCGAGCCGATGAGTGCCGTCGTCGTGGTCTTGCCGTTGGTTCCGGTGACACCGACCAACTGGAGGTGAGTGGACGGCGTTCCCCAGATCGCCGCCGCCAGTCGGCCCATGGCCAGCCGGACGTCGCGCACGACGATCTGAGGAACGCGGGCATCGACCGCTGGCAGGCGACGGTCGACGAGAAGGACGGTGGCGCCTGCGGTCACGGCGTCGGTCGCGAAGTCGTGACCGTCGTGCCGAAGACCCCTGACGCAGCAGAACAGATCGCCGGTTCGTACGTCGCGAGAGTCGCAGGAGATTCCATTGACCGATGCGGTCGCTGTGCCCTCGACCCCGACCAACTGATCGGCGCACACGGTTGCGAGACGGTCGACCGTCGTCGCAGTCGCCGAACGAGGCATCGTCGACATGGCCGACTTCAGCTCGCAGCCGGCGGGCAGCCGTTGTCTCCGGGCGGCGGGACGATGCCGCGTTCTTGAATGGCGACCTGCGCGAGTTTGGCGAACACCGGCGCAGCCGCCGTACCGCCGAAGCGGTCGCGACTCGACGGATTCGGTTCGTCGATCGAGACGAGGATCGTCACCTTCGGATCGGCGGCGGGCAGGAAACCCACGAAGGTGGCGAAGTAGGCGCGGGTGCCGTCTTCGGTCACATAGGTCCCGTTGTCCTGGACCTTGTATCCGGTTCCGGTCTTGCCGGCCACCGAGATCCCCTTCACCTGGGCGCGGGTACCAGTACCGGCGCACACGACGTCGGTGAGGATCTTGGCCATGGTGTCGGCCGTGGACTCGGAGATCACGCGATGGGTGTCACCGATGGGTGTCCCCCAGATCACGCCCTTGTCGTCGATGGTCGAACGAATGAGCCGCGGCGCCACGTACACGCCGCCGTTGGCCACTGCGTTCACGGCCGAGACGAGTTGCAGTGAAGTCGTGGAGAATCCGTAGCCGTACGTGATCGTGGCCTTTTCCGAACCCCGGAACTGATCGGCATCTCGAAGCGAGCCGGCGCTCTCACCCGGATACTCGAGTCCGGTCATATGACCGAAGCCGAACTCGTCGAGGTAATCGTGGAGGCCGTCGACGCCGATCGACTCGGCCGCCATCATCGTTCCGATGTTCGAAGAGTGCACGAGGATGTCGTGCAGGGTCATCGGCTCGACATCGTGCGGATAGGCGTCCTTGATCGTGTACTCGTAATCGGTTCCCTCGTCGAACACGAAGAATCCCGGCACCTGATAGGTCGTCGACGGCGTCGCCGCGCCCGAGTCGATCGTGGCCGCCACGCTGAAGATCTTGGCCACCGAACCCGGTTCGTGGGCTTCCACTGCGGCGAGGTTGCCGCTCGTCACCTCGACGACGCCCTGGTCGTTGCGGCGCACGCTCGAGATCGCGAGAACCTCTCCACTCACGGTGTCGAGCACGATGGCGTTTCCGCCCTTGGCGACGAGTTCCTCGACGCGCTGAATGAGGGCCTGCTCCACTTGGAACTGCATCGAACGATCGATCGTGAGGACGAGATCCGTTCCGGGTCGCGCCGCCTCGACGACTTTGGTGCCTCCGGGCATCGTGCGCCCTGAGTGGTTCGTTTCCCGCACCATGGTTCCGTCCAGTCCACGCAGGACCTTTTCGTACTGCAATTCGAGACCGGCCGCACCAACACCGAACGGGTCGGTACGACCGACGACGTTGCGCGCCAGGCCACCGGCCACTTGTTCGCGCTTGGGTTCGGTCACACCGTCGATGCCGGCGAGGTTGAGCGACAGGATCGCCTGGGCGACTCCGTCGTCCACGAACCGCTGGACGTACACGAATGTCTTGGATCGATCGGAGATCGAGTCGACGAGTTCGGCCTCGGCGACTGCATCGATCCCGAGCATCTGAGCCAGCACGTGGGCGGTCGCGACCGGGTCGGCAATGGCCTGCGGGTTGGCGTAGATCGACGTCGAGGGAACCGTGATCGCCATCTCGTTGCCGTCACGATCGAAGATCGTGCCGCGATCCGCCGCCACCGTGAGATAGATCTCGCGCTGAGCCGTGCCCTCGGCCCGCAGACGCGTGCCGCTGAAGAACTGGAGATTCACGAGCTGAGCCACGAAGGCGATGAAGACCGCCATCACGATCACGAAGGCCGCCTGTACTCGGCGACGCGAGGAACCCGCCTTCCAGCCGCCGAGGGAGCGGCGACTCGTCGTTCGGCGGGGTGAGGTCTTGCGTGAGCGATCGACTTGCGGACGAGTGGTGGCGGACTTCGAACCCGAGGACGACGAACGCGACGACGAAGAACGCGAAGTCGTTGCTCGCGATGCCACACGCGACGACGAACGTGAGGTCGTCGAACGAGACGTCGAACGAGACGAGGTGGGGGTCCGGCCTGCCGACGAACGACGGGACGAGGGGGTACGACTGGGGCGACGGTTCACGGCTTTCCTCCGACGATCGACTTGAACTCTCCGTACGCCGCGAACGGATCGACCGACGTCTCGAGCAGTTCAGGATCGAGACCACCCGTCGAAACGAGTACCTGAGCCACTGTGATCGGGTCGACCGACGTGAAGTCGGCCCCCTTACCGGGCTCCATCCCGAGCGACATCGCGTTGGCCTCGAGTCGACCCGGCTCGCGCAACCTCGAGCGCTCCACCCGCAACGCGTTGTAGCGATCGCGTTCGGCCCGGATCTGCGACTCGATCCGGTCGATGCGCATCTGTCGTTCGGCGATACGGGTCTGGAACGAGACGACGGCCAACATGACGAGGACCAGACCGATCACCACGGTCAGCACCACGAGGATGAGCCGACGACTTCCGCGACTCGCCGACTTCTCGGCCACCGCCTTGGCGATCTTGGACGTCGGGTGCTTCTTGGTCGAGACCTTCTTGGGAACCGGACGCAGACGCGTGGACTGACGCTGCTCGGCCCCTCGGGTCGTCACCCGACGCGGCGTAGCCGGCCGGGTCGTCGTGCGACGAGGTGTGGTCTTCAGTGCCCCGGCCATCAGATCGCCTCCACCACTCGAAGACGGGCCGAGGTGCTTCGCGGATTGCGGTTCTGTTCGGCGTCGGAGGGCTTGCGCGCCGTCCTCACGAGTTTCACCGCCGGCCGGGCGCCACAGACGCACGGGAGGTCGGTCGGGCACGAGCATCCACCGGTCGAGTGGAAGCGGAAACGTTCCTTCACGATCCGGTCTTCACCCGAGTGGTACGACAACACCGCCACCCGACCACCACGCAACGTGTTGGCGATCGCCCGGTCGAGGGCCGCGGGCAGAATCTCGAGCTCACGATTCACGGCGATCCGCAGGGCCTGAAAGGTCCGCTTGGCCGGATGACCGCCTCGGCGGCGGGCCGGTGCCGGAATCGCGCTCGCGATCACCGAAGCGAGTTCGGTCGTGGTCTCGATCGGGCGCGCCGCGCAGATCGCTCGAGCGATCCGACCGGCGAATCTTTCGTCGGCAAAATCACGAATCAGATCGGCGAGCTCCCGCTCGGTCGACTCGTTCACCAGATGATGAGCGCTTCGTCCCTCGCGTCGGTCCATACGCATGTCGAGCGGGGCGTCGGTGCGGTACGAGAAACCGCGCTCACCAGCGTCGAATTGGTGCGACGAGACGCCGAGATCGAAGAGCGCACCCGCCAGAGCCGACACACCGTTGTCGGACATCGCGCGATCGAGTTCGTCGAAGCGCACGTGCGAGAACATCACGCGCCCGCCGAAACCGGCCAGATGCTCGCGGGCGGCTTCGATGGCCGCCGCGTCTCGGTCGACCCCGAGGACCGAAAGGTCGGCACGAGACTCGAGAAGCGCCCGGGCATGACCGCCACCACCGAGCGTTGCGTCGAGAACGCATCCGGCGGGCACGGTCGCGAACGCGTCGACGATCTCGTCGACCATCACGGGCTCGTGCTCGAACACAGCTGCCGACATCACAGTTCGACTCCGGCGATGGCCTCGGTTCCGAGGGCGATCACCCGCTCGTTGCGCGACGGTTCCCAAATCTCGACTCGGTCGAAGGCACCGGCGACGATGACCTTGCTGTTCGGGGTCAGACCGGCGTAGCTCCGGAGACTTTCGTCGATCGTCACCCGACCCTGGGCGTCGACGGCGACCTCGACCATGCTGGCCGCCAGCGCACGGCGCTCCTGCTCGCTCTTGTCGCCCCGCTTCACGGCGGCGGTGATTTCTTCGGCGATGGTCTCGGCGACCTCGGCGGTGACGACGGCGATGCACTTGTCCTGGCCGAGCACCAGGTAACAGCGCGGCTCGAGACGGCTGCGGAAGGTCGCCGGAAGCGCGAGTCGACCCTTCGGGTCGAGCTGTCGCTCATGTCTGCCGACGAATACCTGCACTTACTGCCCCTCGCTGCCTCGTGGTGGTCCTCCTACTCTGCTCCCCACTTCCCCCCTCTGTCAACCACTTTCCTCCACTTCTCTCCACTTTCTGCCCCCGAGCCCCCTCCCAGCCCCAACCCGCTCAAGTTCGGCCCTCCGGCGGCCGATACCCGGGCGTGTTTCGACGACTAGCCACCGGGTTGACCCTGGGAGTTCTCTCCCTAGTGGCCCCTCTGAGCTCGACCGGGCTCGGGCACTCCCCGGTCGCCCTCGCATCGCCGTCCAGTCCGTCTTTGCCTCGTCTCGGCGACCGAGGTGACGTGGTCCGTTCGTTGCAGAAGGCATTGATCGCAGCCGGAGTGAACGTGCCGGGCGGCGCCGACGGCATCTTCGGGCGTGGCACTCAAGGTGCCGTCCGCACATTTCAGGAATCCGTGGGTCTCCCGGCCACCGGAGAAGTCGACGAGATCACCGGCCACCTCCTCGGGTTGGCCCCTGCCCCCACCTTGCCAACCCTTGGCCAACGGGGCGATGCAGTTCGTTCACTTCAACAGGCGTTGATCGATGCCGGCGTGAACGTACGTGGCGGCGCCGACGGCATCTTCGGTAACGCCACCGCGGCGGCCATCAAGACCTTCCAGACCGCTCGGAAGCTTTCGTCGACCGGTGTCGTCGACGTGCGTACCGCGATCGCCTTGCGCATTCTCCCGGTGACGAAGAGTTCGACACCCTCCACCCCGCCCACGAGCACGACGAGTGAGGCGAAGGCCCGCACTCTCGCCAAAGTCGGCGATCGCGGCGAGAAAGTCGTCGTTCTACAAAAGGCCCTCATCGCAGCCGGCGTGAACGTTCGTGGCGGCGCCGACGGCATCTTCGGTAACGCCACCACATCGGCCCTTCGCACGTATCAAGAAACCGTCGGTCTGGCCGCCAACGGCCGCCTCGACGACCCGACCGCTCAGCTTCTCGGACTCGTGGAGGCACCCGAGCGTCCGCGACGTGGCGATTCGGGCGACTCCGTGCGTTCGGTTCAGAAGAAGTTGATCGACCTCGGCTTCCGCATCGCCGGTGGGGCCGACGGCGATTTCGGCTCGGCGACGTCGCGGGCCATCTCCGCGTTCCAGCGTGAGCGCGGCTTCGAAGAGACCGGCAAACTCGATCTGCGCACCTACGGCGTACTGATGGCGAGCAAGAGCGGATCGGCCACCACCGACACCGGTTCGACGCCGACGCCGACACCCGTTGCCGATGGTCCGGCCACACCGGTGGCGATCTTCCCCACCCAGGGACCGTGCTGGTTCACCGACACCTGGCACGCACCACGATCGGGTGGTCGAGTGCACCAAGGCGTCGACATCATCGCCGCAACCGGTCGCGCCGTGTACGCCGTGGCCGACGGGACGATCACCCGGGTCTTTTTCGACCGACCCGGATCACTCGGCGGAAATGCCGTACGCCTCACCGCAGCCGACGGCACCTATTTCCACTACGCGCACTTCTCGAAGTTCGGCGAGGGAATCGAAGTGGGTTCGAAGGTGAAGGTCGGTCAAGTGATCGGTTACGTCGGCAGTACCGGCAGCAGTTCGACCCCGCATCTTCACTTCGAATACCACCCCAAGGGTGGGGCGGCCGTGAATCCCTACCCGATCGTGAAGGCGATCAACGGTTGCCAGAACACCGAATTGCTGACGCCGTCGGCTTCGGAAACCTCAAGCGCCGATTGATTCGCTGATCGTCGCGCCGACGACTCGACGCACATCTTCGTACCCGAGGCCAGTCGAGGCCGCGGACGAAGCGACGTCGTGCGAACTGAAACCATCGACCACGAGCAGTTCGTCGAGGATGCTCGGGTCCCAATGGATGGAGAGCGCGCACTGAAAACGCGCCCAGTCGCGCGTGCGCCGCTGACTCACACCCACGACTTTGGCTTCGCCGGCGAAGAGTTCACCGGGTCCGCGACCATCGAAACACACGAGTGAGGACCACCGCGTACGAACCATCGGCCCGTCGTGTCGCTCGAGCCCGCTCACACCCACCTCGGCCAGACCCCGCGCCCACGCGTCGGCGAGCCAGCGACCGGCAGTGGACACATCGTCGTTCCACAGCGCATGGCGACGGGGAATCAAGACGTCGAGCCACACCACCCGACCCGAGCCCACGATGACGATCCCTCCCCCACTGCGCCGCCGGGCGACATCGATACCGCGCTCACGACAGGCCGACTCGTTCACCAGCGCGTTGGACTGAGTGGACCCGAGTACGAGAGAAGTGCGATCACATTCGAGCCACCACAGGTGGGGCTCGGGCGATTCGGGAAGCGGCCGACTGTGAAGTTCTTGCGCGCTACCCGACCAGCGTTCCTCGATGATCGTCATCGGACCTGTCCGACCGACTACGACGCGCGAGCCAGATCGAGATACGGCTTCCAGGCTTCGGGGACCCGCCCCACCGAAACCGTGACCCACGCGAGTTCGCGCGGCGCCTTGGGCGGACGGGCGAGCTTCATGCCCGCTTCGTCCGGAGTGCGATCACGCTTGTCGAGATTGCAACGTCGACAGGCCGCGGCGACGTTCTCCCAGATGTGCAGACCTCCGCGAGACCGCGGCATCACGTGGTCGATCGAGTCGGCCAAACCTCCGCAGTACTGACACCGATGTTCGTCACGGGCGAAAACGGCCCGACGCGAGAGCGACGTGCGACGGTGGTACGGAACCTTCACGACGTAGCGCAGTCTGATCACGACCGGATTGGGCAACGAGGTGGACGCCGATCGGAGCAAGGTGCCGTCGTGTTCGACGACGTCGGCTTTATCGGACAGAACGAGGCAGGCTGCCCGGCGGGCGGGAACGACGCTCAGCGGCTCGTAGGTCGCATTGAGAACGAGCGCGCTCCTCATGGGTCACCTCACCCGTCGCCGGGTGTACCTCGATCCCACGTACGAATCCACTGCAGGTATTTCAGCACATCTTGCGGAGCGAACGACGCCGTTTCCGAACCGTAGTAAGCCTCTTTGCGGAATCGGAGATAGTCGCCCGCCGGAACCGGCACGAAGGGGCGACGAGTCCACCACCGACTCGGGACGAGCCGGACGTAGGCCACGATCGCGGCACGCCAGAGGACCGGACGAACCAGCACGGCGAGCACCACGGCCACCCACGACCGCAGTCGACGTATCAACGCGGCTCCTTGGGCAGACCCAGCACCATCTCACCGATGATGTTCGACTGGATCTGCGATGAGCCGGCGTAGATGGTCCCCGCCCGGGCGTTCAGGAACGAGCCCACCCAACTGGCCGAACTGTTGGGTGCCGACCGGTCGTCGGGCTGGAACGCGTTGCTGGGAAGTCGACCCGTCGGGCAGAGCGCGGCCGCGCCGAGGATCTCGAGCGACAGTTCGGTGACCTCCTTGTGGTACTCGCTCCAGTAGCGCTTGAAGACGCCGCCGTCGGGACCCGGATGATGTCCGGCAAGAAACTTGGTAAGGGTTCGCAATCCGAGGAATCGCATCACCTGGACCTTGCTGTAGGCCCACGCGAGACGTTGACGGATTCGGGGATCATCGGCCACACCACATTCCTTGGCGAGCATCAACAAGCGGTCGATCTCGGCCTGGAAACGAACCGGCACCGTGGCCGCACCTTCTCCGCGTTCGTAGCCGAGCAGGGTCATCGCCACCGCCCAACCGTTGTTCACGCCACCGACCACGTTCTCTTTCGGGCACACGGCATCGGTGTAGAAGACCTCGTTGAATTCGCTCTCGCCGCTGATCATCTTGATCGGCCGCACCTCGATGCCGGGTTGCCGCATGTCGACCAGGAGGAACGAAATGCCCTTGTGCTTGGGCGCGTCGGGATCGGTGCGCGCCAACGTGAAGATGTGGTCGGCGAGATGACCGGCCGAGGTCCAGATCTTCTGACCGTTGAGCACCCACTGATCTCCGTCGAGTCCGGCACGCAATCCGAGACTCCCGAGGTCGCTCCCCGCATTGGGCTCGCTGTATCCCTGACACCAAACGTCGTCATTGGCGAGGATGCGCGGTAGGTAGTACTTCTTTTGTTCCTCGGTCCCCCAACGCAACAACGTGTTACCGAGCATCGTGATTCCGAAACCGTCGTTGGGTCCGCCGGTCGGAACACCGGCCCGGGCGAATTCCTCGGCGAGGATCACCTGCTCGAGGGCCGACAGGCCACCGCCGCCGTACTCGGCCGGCCAGCCGGGCGCGAGGAAGCGTTCGGCGTGCAAGACCTTGCGCCATTCCATGACCCACGCACGAACTTCGTCACCTTCGAGTCGACCGATGCCGGGAAAGTCCTTCGGAAGGGCACGAGCAAGGAAGTCCTTGACCCGGTGACGAAACTCTTCGGCTTCTTCGGTGTAGGTGGGGTTCACGAGGTCGAACCTAGTCGCCGAGAACCGCTCCGATCCCCGACCAAGCGAGAGCAGCGGCACCGACCAGACCCGATCGATCTCCCAGCGCAGCTGGAACGATCGTGCATCCCTTGGTGAACGTGAGGCGTGAACGCTCTGCGAACTCACGGCGGGCGGCCGCGTAGAAATCATCGCCCCAACCGAGGCCGATGCCCCCACCGATCACCGCCAACTCGACACTGGTGAGCGCGGCGACCGACGCGAGGGCCCGCCCGAGGTAGGCCCCGTTGCGCAGGACGAGTGCACGTTTGGTGTAGCGCGCCTCCTGCCCGGTCTCTTCGAGCAAGGCCACTCCGGACGCGTAGGCCTCGAGACAGCCGTGAGCTCCACATCGACACGGCCGACCTTCGGGCTCGACGATCACGTGACCGATGTGTCCGGCATTGGTGGACTCGCCTTGCAGCAGATGACCGTCAATGACCAGTCCGCCACCCACTCCCGTGCCGATGATGACTCCCACGAAGTCAGCGTGACCTCGCGCCGCGCCGAGCCAACCCTCACCGAGCGCGAAAGCTTTCGCATCGTTGTCGACGAAGGCCTCGACCCCCAGAAGATCGGCGAGTGAAGTGGCGAGCGGAAAGTCGCGCCAGGCCGGAATGTGAAGGGGCGAAACCGTGGACCCTCCGGCAGCCATCGGCCCGCCACAACCCGCTCCGCAAGCAACGACATCGATATCGGGCGCGGCGGCGCGGATGCGATTCAGAAGACTCGCCAGCGCGGACCACGGATCGCGACTCGGAGTTGCGATTCGATCCCGAACGACGATCGAACCGTTGTCGAGAACGACGGCGGCGGCCAACTTGGTACCGCCGATGTCGACGGCGACGACTCCTCGTTGGCGGGGAAGGTCAGTCGGGACGTCGGGCGACACCCGCACGCGCCTTGCGAATCGCCCCGGCGACGTCCTGGATGCCGGCTCGTCCGATGGCCCGGGCGTTGCGTTCGATGATCGCGAGCAGGATCAACATGCCGATGAACACGCCGAAGGCCGCAACGAAGTGCAGCTGCAGGGCGACCACGAGGAGGGCGATACCCGCGACGAGTCCGAGAATCGACCAGCGAACCGTGCGCACCGAGTGCTGATACAGACCCGAGGGCGACACCGCCTTCGCGAAGTCGGAGTCGTTCTGCAGTTCGGCTTCGATCTGCCGCAGGATCCTCTGTTCGTCATCGGAAAGACTCATCGGTTTCACTCCTCTCCGGACATTGTCACAGAGAACCGGCCCGGGGGCAACGCGTCGACGAGCGACTATTCCTCGGCCTCGGGTCTCGTTTCCGCATTCGGACCCCACGGACTCGAACGGGTCCGGCGAACCGAGCCGGCCGGAGCGATGGCATCGTGCCCGAAACGATCACGAATCGCGTCCACCGCCCGACTCGCCGGCGACCACTTGCGGTCCATGGCCGACACGTCCGGACCGGCATCGTCGGTCGCATCGAATAGTGACATCTGCTCGACCGGCTCCACGAAATTGGCCACGCTCACGCCCACCAGACGGACCCCGATGGCGGGGTCGAATGACGTCAGCGCCGAGGTGAGGGCTACGACGAGCGCCGGCGCGGTGGTCATGGGCGCCTCGGGTGTGACCGACCGGGTGATCGTCTCGAACGACGAGAAACGGATCTTCAACGTCACCGTGCGGGCCGCCCATCCATGTCGACGGAGCCGGGAGGCGACGAGATCGCTCAGACGTACCACCTCGGCCCGAATCTCCTCCACCGAGTGGATGTCGCGTGAGAACGTCTCCTCCTGGCCGATCGACTTGGCTTCGCGTTCGGAAACCACGGCTCGATCGTCGTGACCGCGTGAGAGCTCGAGCAGATGCGTTCCGTGCGCCCGGCCGATCGATCGCAGGACGACTTCGTCGGGAAGCGCGGCCAGATCACCCACCGTGTGGACGGCGAGTCGCTCGAGTTTGCGAAGAGTCGCCGGCCCCACACCCCAGAGCGCCGAAACCGGAAGTGGATGGAGGAACTCAAGCTCGTGACCCGGTTCCACCACGAGAACACCGGGACCGTCGACAACGCCCCGCGGCGTCAAGCGTGGCTTGGCGGCCTTCGATGCCAACTTGGCGATGAATTTCGTGGCCGCCACACCCACCGAACACGGAAGGTCGAGTCGCTCACGGACCTCGTTGCGGATTCGAGTACCGATGTCGGCGCCGTCACCGAAGAGCCGCACCGCTCCCGAGACATCGAGAAATGCTTCGTCGAGGGCGATCGGTTCGACGAGAGGCGTGATGGAACCGAAGATCTCGTGAACTTCACGACTGACCTCGGCGTAGTGAGCGTGATCTCCCGGCAGAAACACCGCCTGCGGGCACAACCGCTTGGCTTGTGACGACGCCATGGCCGAGAAGACTCCGTAGCGACGGGCTTCGTAGTTCGCCGCCGCCACCACTCCCCGGGCACCCGAACCACCGACCACCACCGGACGACCGACCAGCTCGGGGTGGCGCCGCATCTCGACCGACACGTAAAACGCGTCCATGTCGACATGAAGGATGGTCCGACTCATGACTTCCGCCGACGGCCCCTTCGCCAGTCCTTCCATGCCAGAGCCGTCACGAGACGGAAGGCTTCGCCGATGATGTGGTGACTGAGCTTCGATTCACCGCGCACTCGATCGGCGAAGACGATGGGGATCTCGACGATCCGCCCGCGACACCGTACGAGTCGATGGGTCATCTCCACCTGGAAGCCGTAACCCTCGGCGGTCACTCCCTCGAAGTCCATCCGCCGCAACGCATCCGACGAATAGGCCCGAAAACCACTCGTCGAGTCGTTGACGGCGAGACCGAGCATCCCCGCCGCGTATCGGTTGCCCCATCGGGAGAGAAACCGACGTAGGTAGGGCCAATTGACGCAATCTCCTCCGGGTACGTAGCGGCTGCCGATGGACGCGTCGGCACCGAGGCGGACCGCGGAGACGAGTTCGCGAAGGTACACCGGGTCGTGCGAGAGGTCGGCGTCCATCTGCACACAGATCGACGCTCCTTCGTCCATCGCCTGCCGAAATCCCGCTCGATAGGCCGCACCCAAACCTTGCTTCCCGGCTCGACACAGAACCCCGACCCGTCCGTCGCGCGCGGACATCTCTTCGACGATGGCGGCCGTACCGTCGGGACTCGCGTCGTCCACCACGAGGATCCGCGCCGCTGACAACTCGCGCCGAACACGGGAGATCAGATCAGCGATGTTGTCGGCCTCTTGGTAGGTGGGCACGACGACCCACACGCCATCTCCGTCGGTGCCGACCTCTTCTGCTCCCACGTCGCGAGCCTACGATGATCCCGTGTCCAACGAGCGTCCCCTCTCGGCTCTGCCGTCTCCACTGGCTCGCGCGCTCGCGTTCGTCTCGATCCTCATCGGCGGCCTCTCTGGTGGACTCATCGGCTACGCGTTGGTCGACATTCAGTACGACGGATCGGCACAATGGCCACTCGGCCTCGGAATTCTCGTCGGATCAGTCGCCTCGGCCGCCGGGACCGCCGTCGTCGCCATCCTGGTCCTGCGGGCCATCGGTGAATGGCGCAGTATCGACGACCGATGACGATCGACCCCACGAGTCTCATGAATCTCGCGGCACGGGTCGCGCGTCGCGCGGGTGATCTCGTGATCGAAGGTCGTCGGCGAGGCAGCGTTGCGGTCGACACGAAATCCTCGGCCACCGACATGGTGACCGAATGGGACCGGCTCAGTGAACGAACCATCGTGGGTGCCCTACGAGACGCTCGGCCGGACGACGGCATCATCGGCGAGGAGGGCACCGAGGTCGCTTCGCGATCCGGCGTGTCATGGCTGATCGACCCCATCGACGGAACGACCAACTTCCTCTACGGATTGAGCGGCTACGCGGTCTCGATCGCGGCCGTCGATGACGACGGCTCACTCGCCGGCGCGGTGTTCTTGCCGGCGACTCGCGAATTGTTCGTCGCCGCCCGCGGACAGGGTGCGTGGCTCGGCGGGCGTCGGCTGAGCTGCTCGCGCCTCACCGATCCGGCGACGGCACTCATCGGAACCGGCTTTTCGTATTCGGCGGCCCGTCGCGCCGAACAGGGTGAACGAATCGGTCGCTTACTCCCCCGTGTACGCGACATCCGTCGGTTGGGGGCGGCCGCTCCCGACCTCTGCTTCGTCGCCGACGGTCGCATCGATGCGTACTTCGAAGAGAACCTCTCAGCGTGGGACTTGGCCGCCGGAATCCTCGTGGCCACCGAGGCCGGGGCGATCGCGTCCGACTTCTCCGGTGGACCACCCCGCCCGGCCGAGGTTCTCGTGGCTCCGCCGGCGTTGCATCCGCACCTCGTCCGACTCCTCGCCGACTGATCACCGGCGGACACGCCGATTATCGGGCAACATGGAGGTGTGGGCACGCGAATCCTGACCGTCGAGGACGATGAGCGCATTCGTTCGGCCGTGAAGCTGGCCCTCGAAGACGAGGGCTGGACCGTCGACGAGGCCGCCAGTGGAGAAGAAGCGGTCATCCTCTTCTCGCGCCAGCCGTCCGATGTCGTTCTGATCGACATCATGCTTCCCGGTATCGACGGCTTCGAGTTGTGCCGGACGATTCGTCGAACGAGTGACGTTCCGATCGTGATGGTCACCGCCCGCGCCGATACGCACGATGTCGTCGCCGGACTCGAAGCCGGAGCCGACGACTACCTCACCAAGCCCTTCGCCCCCAAGGAACTCTCGGCACGTATTCGCGCTCTGTTGCGTCGGGCCCGCCCCTCGACACCCGGCAACGCCCGCTTGGTGTTCGGCGACCTCGAGATCGTTCCCGATGAAGGCAAAGTTCTGCGCTCCGGAGAAGAACTCCACCTCACCAAGACCGAGTTCCGACTCTTGTGTGAGTTGGCCCAAGTTCCCGGCCGGGTCTACAGCCGCGAACATCTCCTCGATCACGTGTGGGGTTACGACTATTTCGGTGACGGACGACTCGTCGACGTTCACGTTCGGCGCCTGCGAACCAAGGTCGAGAGCGACCCCGCCAATCCGCGTCACGTCGTGACGGTTCGTGGCCTCGGCTACCGGCTCCAGTCCTGAACTTGGCCGACGTGACGACTCCGCGGAGCCGCTTCCGATTCGGCATCGGATTACGAACCCGCATCCTTTTGACCTTCGGACTCGGAAGTCTGGCCCTCTCGGCGTTCCTGGCGTTCACCACGTACAACTTCACCCGCTCCAACGTCGTCGACGACCGCGAGGCGAGCGCGATCGACCGGGCCTACGACGGCGCGGTGCGGATCTCCGGTGATCTCCGATCCAATCCGGCCAACGTGCAATCGGTCGTCGATCGCTTGGGTGTGGATCGACCGCTCGTTCATTTCCGCGGAACCTGGACCGCCGGCGATGCGCGCTTCTCGTCGGCTGAGGTTCCCGCCAACCTTCTGACGGCGGTCCTCGACGATCGGCGTCCCTCCACGATGCGTCTCGATGTGGGTGGGGAACTCGTCCTCGCCGTGGGCATTCCCCTCGAAGAGGTCGACGGCTCGTACTTCGAATTCGCGTCGCTCGAGGAGGCGCAGAGCACCCTGCGCAGCGTCGGTCTGGCCCTGATCTTCGCGGCCGGCATCACCACCTTGCTCGGAGTCGTGCTCGGCGCCATCTCGGCCTCGCGTTCGGTACGACCGTTGACGGCCGCCAGCCAAGCGGCCCGGGCCCTGGCCAGTGGTCGCCTCGACACCCGACTCGAAGCCACCGACGACCCGGATCTCTCGGTTCTCACTCAGTCGTTCAACGACATGGCGGCCGCACTGCAGACGCGCGTCGAACGCGATGCCCGCTTCACATCCGATGTGAGCCACGAACTCCGCTCACCACTCATGACTCTCTCGGCGAGTGTCGAGGTCATGAAGGCACGTCGCGACGAGATGCCCGAGCGAGCCCAGGCCGCACTCGACCTCCTCGTGGCCGACGTGGCCCGCTTCCAAGGAATGGTCGAGGACCTCCTCGAGATCTCGCGCTTCGATGCCGGTGTCGTCCGCCTCAACGTCGACGAGCTGCTCGTCGGCGAATTCGTTCGTCAAGCGGTGGCGGCGAGCAGTCTCCCCCGTTGCCCGGTACTCGTCTCGGCCCAAGCCGAGAACATGATGATCCGCGGCGACAAACGACGGCTCGCCCGCGTGATCGCCAACCTCATCGACAACGGCCGTATCCACGGTGGCGGTGAAGTCGAGATTTCCGTCTTCGTCCCCGACGACGAGATGCCCGCCAGCACGGTCTGGATCACGGTCGAGGACCACGGCTCGGGTGTGCCCGTGGAAGAGCGCGATCTCGTCTTCGAGCGCTTCGCCCGCGGTGGGGTCGCCGGACGAAGGAGCAGTTCGGAGGGCGCCGGACTCGGGCTCGCGCTCGTCGATGAACACGTGAAACTCCACCGCGGTCGGGTGTGGGTCGAGGATCGCCACGATGGAACGGAGGGTTCGTGTTTCATCATCGAACTACCGGCCGAGGCCGTATGAAGCGCCTCGCTCCGCTCGTGCTCTCGTCGATCCTCGTCGGGTGCGGACTCTCACCTGATGCGGCCCCTCGCGACATCCCGAACGCGGAGCAGAAGGACCTCGTCGAAGTGGTCGCCGGGGCGGCGGGCGCGGCGGGGACCGGACGCATCTACTTGGAACGCACCGACGAAACCGGTCGGAGTTTGCTCTCGGCCGTGCCGCGCCAATTCGACCAGGACCCGACATCGATCCTGCGCTCACTCGTGACCGGTCCGACCGAAGACGAGCAGAAGACCGGACTTCGCAGTGCGATTCCTCAGGGAACCAAGGTCATCAGTGCGCGGTACGTCGCCAACGATCTGGTGAAGGTCGATGTGTCGTCACGGATATTCGACGCCACCGGTGACGACCTCGTTGCGGCCATCGCCCAGATCGTGTTGACCCTCGCCGAGATCGACGGTGTCGAGCGCGTCGTGATCGTGGTGGACGGCCAACCTCAGGAGTGGCCGCGGGGCGATGGAAGTCTGACCACCGATCCCCTCACCGAATTCGATTATCCGGGGCGCGCCGCCTCGAGCCAGCCGCCGTATCCGGGGATCATCGTCGACCCGTCGACCACGTCCTGACGATCAGCCGAAGAAAACGTCGGCGACTCCGTGCAGTAGCGACATGTCGAGTGTGCGCGTCCTCCCGACCACCTCGCTCAACGCAACTCGGGTCATCGCACCCCCGCGCACGGCCACCATGTGACCCCACGAACCATCATGGGCCGCATCGATGGCCTCGAGTCCGAAACGAGTCGACAACACGCGATCGAAGGCGGTCGGGGTGCCACCTCGCTGTACGTGACCGATCTGAACGACCCGCGCCTCGATTCCCGTGCGGCGTTCGATTTCGGCGGCGACGTTCACACAGATCCCGCCGAGTCTCGGACGGCCGAGTTCGTCCTTCGAGTACTCCGGCACGTCCATCGTTCCCGCAACGGGTCTCGCTCCTTCGGCCACGACGACGAGCGATGCATAACGACCCCGGGAATGCCGACGCTCGATCGTTGCGCAGACGTCTGCGATGACGAAGGGCTCCTCGGGAACGAGGATGACCGTGGCGCCACCTGCGAGACCGGCGTGGGTGGCGATCCAGCCGGTGTCGCGACCCATGACCTCCACCACGACCACGCGATTGTGACTTTCCGCCGTGGTGTGCAGGCGGTCGATCGCATCCGTGGCCACCTGCACCGCCGTGTTGAAGCCGAAGGTCGTGTCGGTCCCGACGACATCGTTGTCGATCGTCTTGGGAACTCCGATGACCGGTAGCCCGATCTGATCGTGGAGCATCGATGCCACGGTGAGCGATCCGTTGCCACCGACGACGATCAGACCGTCGAGGCGTTCGGCATCGAAGCAGTCGCGAACCCGGTCGAGGCCGTCGGCGTGATCGAACGGGCTACCGCGACGAGTTCCGAGAATGGTTCCACCCCTCGGGAGGAGTCCCCGCACACCGGCCACGTCGAGGCGGATGAATCGACGTTCCATCACTCCGTCCCAGGAGTCGATGAAGCCCAGAACCTCATCGCCGTGATTCGTCACACCCTTGCGCACGATCGCCCGGATCACCTCGTTCAGACCCGGACAATCACCACCCCCGGTGAGCACTCCGATACGCACGAGAACAGGTTACGGGTGGAACAATGTCGACGTGGCTTGGGATTCGACGCGGGTGGTGCCATGGGGACGCCTGTCTCGCGAGTGGCTGGTGTACGCCGTGGTCATGATCGTCGCCTTCGTCGTGTTCCTGCGCGACAGCGTGAACGGAGGATCCGTTCTCGGGCTGGCGGCGTCCTATCCGTTGTACATGTTGTTCGGTGGTTTCCTCGCCAAGATGGGCTACCAACGCAAGACCCTCCGCGACATCCGGTCGCAGGCGCGTGAGGTGCGCACTCCCCCGCCCTCCGCCAAGCCGGCCACGCGTCGCCCCGCGCCCACCAAGCGAACCTCGACCGGTCCGTCACAGCATCGCAAGAAGAATCGCTGACGTGTCGGCCGACTACGTGCTCGCCATCGATGCCGGCACGACCGGCGTCCGGAGTCGTGCGGTTTTCGCCGACGCGCGACCGAGTGTTGCGAGTTATCGCGAGTTCACTCAGCACTTTCCGATTCCCGGTCGGGTCGAGCACGACGCGCTCGAGATCTGGGCGGCGGTCGTCGCGACCATGGGCGAGGTGATCGCCGCCTGTGGAACGCCGAGCGCCATCGGCATCACCAATCAACGCGAGACAGTGGTCGCGTGGAGTCGCTCGACCGGACGTCCGCACGGGCGGGCCATCGTGTGGCAGGACCGTCGCACCGCCGACACGTGCGAACGTCTCACGGCCGAGGGTCACCTCCCCACGGTGCGTCGGACGACCGGACTCGTCCTCGACCCATACTTCTCGGGCACCAAGATGGCTTGGATGCTCGCCAACGGCGTCACGGCCGATGACGATCTCGCATTCGGGACGATCGACACCTGGCTGATCTGGCAACTCACCGGTGGTCGCACCTTTGCCACCGATCCGTCGAACGCGAGTCGGACCATGCTCTTCGACATCGGCGCCCTCGAGTGGAGTTCGACGATGAGCGAGATCCTCGGTGTTCCCCGACGCGCGCTCCCGGAAGTCCGACCGTCGAGTGGACGCTTCGGAACCACTGCCTGTGATGGTCTTCCGACGGGAATCCCGATCTCGGGTGTGGCCGGAGATCAACAGAGCGCACTCTTCGGTCAGGCGTGCTTCACGACCGGCATGGCCAAGAACACCTACGGCACCGGCAGTTTCGTCCTGATGAACGTCGGCACCTCGTGCCCGGAGCCATCCGAAGGCCTTCTCACCACGGTCGCTTGGTCACTCGACCAAGGTGACGGCTCTCCGACCACGACCTACGCCCTCGAAGGAGCGATCTTCGTCACTGGTGCCGCAGTTCAGTGGCTTCGCGACGGCCTGGGGATCATTGCATCATCAGCCGACATCGGACCCCTCGCCGAGTCCACTCCCGACAGCGGGGGCTTGTTCGTGGTCCCGGCATTCACCGGACTCGGAAGTCCGTGGTGGGACCCGTACGCCCGTGGCACGGTCGTGGGCATCACTCGTGGCACCACGCGTGCGCACTTCGCTCGCGCGATCGTCGAGGCAATGGCCCTCCAGACACGCGATGCGGTCGAAGCGATGGAGCGCGCCGGTGGCGTTCATCTTTCGGAATTGCGTGTCGACGGTGGCGCGTCGGTGATGGATCTGCTGATGCGGATCCAGGCCGACCAGTTGGGTATTCCGGTGCGGCGACCGGTGGATCAGGAGACGACAGCGCTCGGGGCGGCCTTCCTCGCCGGACTCGCCGAAGGAGTGTGGCCGTCTCTCGACTCAATCAGCCGACGTTGGCAGACCGATCGGCTGTTCGTACCGTCCCCGGAAGATTCGCCGGACCGACGCGCGGCCGACGAACTCCACACGACCTGGCTACGCGCGGTCGAACGCTCGCGCAACTGGGCTCACGACTGAACGACCGTCCCCACGACACGGCCGATCAGGTCGAGCTGTTGTCGCTCACGTTCACGGAACGCCCGACCGCGTCGCTCCCCCGCGAGCGCCGAACCCGAATCGCCCAGCCGACACCAGATGACATCGGATGGCGTGTGCTCCGAACGAGCATCGGCGGGAAGATGCGACGTACCCGCCAGGAATGCGACGAGCCATGCCGTGTCGGGGATCGTTCCGTGGGCGGCCGTCAACTCGGAGGTCGCCAGATCGACCACGGCCACCCAGTCGGCCTCGAGTAATTCGGAGGTCTCGTTGCACAGCGTTTCGAGGCGACGATCGTGATCCGACTCGAGCACCGCTGCCACGACGGCCAAGGCCATCACACCATGGTCGGGACGTTCGGCGTCGATCTCGTGCAGATCTTCGACCGCCACACCGTCGACCGTGCTGAGCGCAGCCACGACATCATCGGGCGAACATCCATCGGGCAGGCTCACGGTCACCTCGTCGATCGCCATACCGGCTCCTCGTTCGAGGATTTCGATGCCGACCACGTCGGCGCGCGCCGAGCCGATCGCGGCCGCGACCCGGCCGAGCGTTCCGGGCCGATCCGGGAGCCAGAGGCGAACGACGAAGTGCGGCACGGGTGAAGGAATCGGGACGCCGAAGAACGCGGTTCAGCCGAGTTTGGTGAGGCCGCGCTTCAGGTTGCGGATGCCCTGTGCGATGCGCTGCTCGTTCTCGATCAGCGCGAAACGCGCGAAGCCCTCGCCACCCGGGCCGAATCCGACACCAGGCGAAAGTGCAACTTCACACTCACGCACGACCAACGAGCAGAACTCCACCGACGTGAGATCGGCGTACGGTTCGGGAATCGGCGCCCAGACGAACATCGAGCCCTTCGGAGCCGGGATGTCCCAGCCGATTCGCGACAGGCCGTCGATCAACGCGTCGCGCCGACTCTGGTAGATCGAACACACCTCTTCGGGATAGTCCCCGGCTTCGTTCATGGTCACGGTCGCCGCGATCTGGATCGGCTGGAAGGTGCCGTAGTCGAGGTAGCTCTTCAACTTCACGAGGGCCTGAACCACCTCGCGGTTTCCGAGGAGGAAGGCCACGCGCCAGCCGGCCATCGAGAAACTCTTGGTCATGGAGTAGAGCTCGACCGCACACTCCTTGGCTCCCTCCGCTTGCAGAATCGACGGAGGTTGATACCCGTCGAATCCGACGTCGGCGTAGGCGAAGTCGTGCACCACGATCATGTTGCGCTCGCGACAGAAGTCGACGACACGTTGCATGAAGGGCAGGTCGACGCACGAACCCGTGGGGTTGTGCGGGAAAGAGATCACGAGAACTCGGGGCTTGGGCCAGCCGACGTCGTAGGCCGTGGTCAGGCTGTCGAAGAAATCGCCCTCGAAATCGGTCTGCACTCGCGGATCGGAGAGGCTGCGCATCGGCACCTGCCGAAGATCGGCGCCGGCGAAGAGCGGCCCGTAGATGTGGATCGGATAACTCGGACTCGGAACGATGGCGGCATCACCACGATCGAGCAGGACCCACATCAGATGGCTGAAGCCCTCCTTGGATCCGATCGTGTTGGTGATCTCGGTCTCGACGTCGAGGTCGACGTTCCACTTGCGCTTGTAGAGGTCGGCGATGGCCTCACGAAGCTTGGGCAGACCCTTCGACATCGAGTAGCGATGATTGCGGGCGATCTTGGCCGCCTCGCCGAGTTTTTCCACGGCAATCGACGGTGACGGGATGTCGGGGTTGCCGAAACCGAGGTCGACGACGTCGACACCCTGCCGCCGGGCCTCGATCTTCAGATTGTTGATGATCGTGAAGACATAGGGCGGAAGATTCGTGATCCGGCGGAACTCCATGCGACGACCCTAGTTGGCATGCTTCGCTGGAGGGCGGTTGTATACGCCTCAGTGACCGTCGTCCGCTTCGACCTCGGCGAGATGGGCGGCCCCGATGGCTCCGGCCAATTCACGGTGTCGGGCCAGTTCGATGGTGGGGTGCGGACGGAGTTCGGGGGCGTAGAGCATCTCGCCGAACCATCGCCGGATGGCGGGCAGATACGTGTCGCCGGTGCTCGCCAGACCGCCTCCGATCACGAACAGTTCGGGGTCGAGGACGTTCGCGAGATTGGCGAGTCCCACGGCCACCCACCGACAGAACCCATCGATCACCGCGAGCGCTTCCGCGTCACCATCCCGTGCCGCTGACTCCACGTGCTCGCCCCGAATGTCGGTGGCGGCACCGGCCGCCGTCACGATCGCGTGACCACCGCCGCCTGTCACCAGCTCGCGGGCGCGAGCGGCGAGCGCCGATCCGGACGCGAATCGCTCCCAGCATCCATGAAGGCCACACGGACACAACGGCCCACTCGGGTCCACGATCACGTGGCCGATCTCACCGGCGAACCCGTTTCGTCCGCGAACCACTCGGCCGTCGGCCACGATGCCGCCACCGATACCGGTTCCGAGGGTGACCACCACGACGTCGGAACGTCCGACGGCCACTCCCGACTTCCACTCGGCGATCGCCGCGCACGTCGCATCGTTCTCGACGAAAACCTGTCGGGCGAGTCGTTCCGAGAGTCGCGCCGCCACGGCGAGGTCGCGCACGTCGAAGAGATTCGGCGAGGCCCGAATGACCCCTTCGCGGGTGACGAGTCCGGGCACCCCGACCCCGACGGAATCAACGACTCCGAAACCTTCGGTCATCACCGCGAGAACTTCGATGAGTTCGTCGGGGTGACGTGGCGTGGGGCGACGGTCGACCTCGAGCACTTCTCCACTCGAGTCGATCACGACTCCGAGACACTTGGTGCCGCCGACATCGATGCCGGCTCGGCGTCGACCGGGCGACGTCACGATTCGGCGCGGACCTTCAGTTCCTTCACGGTGTTGAGGATGCGCACTTCGGCCCGTCGCTTCACGAAGCCGGGAAGCGGGACGATCAGATCGATCGAGAGGTTGTAGGTCAGCACCACGCCACCCGAGGAGTCGGGCGCGAACATGTACGCACCATCGACGGCCCGCATGATGTCACCTTTCACCATGTGCCACGCCAAGCGGTGAGGGGCGGCCGAATAGTCGTAGGACAGCGTGTAATGAGTGCTGCGTCCGAGCGCCGACGTGCGGTACTCCACTTCGGTCGCCCGACCCTCGGAGTCGCGCGACAGGACCACGGCCGACTTCACATCGGTTGCCCAACGGGGATAGGCCTCGAAATCGGTGGCGATCGACCAGCAACGTTCGAGCGGGGCCGAAATGGAGATGGTGAGCGACGCGGTATCGGCCATGCATTAGTTCTAGCCGATCGGCTGCGGTGTCAGGCGTCCTCACCTCGTCGGCGCGGTGGGAACCGACCTGAACGCGCCGCCCATAGTCCATTGAGGCCGAGCCCGAGTACGGGCACCAGAACTCCGAAGGCCAACGTCGATCCAGCCGTCGATCCGCCATCGGAGGCCGGTGTCGACGGCCGGGCGATGGCCGTGACGAGAGCCGCCACCGTCTGGACCGACAGGCACCCGAGCATGACCTGCTTGATCCGCTTGGGCACCGCTGCACCCATCAGGAAGTACAACTCGGCGACCGACATCTCGACCTCACGACTTCTCTGCACCGCGGTCCAGTAGCCCCACAAGAACGCGGCGACACCGACGGCGAACAGGACGAGGGAAACCACGACGCCCTGGACTTTCCACGGTCCGTCGAAGATCAGAGCCGCGAGTCCACTCGACACCAAGAACAAACCCGTGGCGAGCACGTTGGCGCGGACCACCATGTCGGATTCGCTCATGAATAAACCCCCAATGCTTCGCCCAGGCGTCGGGTGAGGACGTCGTAGGAGAACTGTTCGACGGCTCGTGCGCGTGAGGCCACGCTCATGCGCGAACGGAGCGCATCATCGGCGAGAAGGGCGCGTAGTCGCCCAGCGACCTCGGCGACATCGGTCGGTCGTCGCACCACGAACCCGGTGACGGTGTCGTCCACCGCCTCGGCCGCGCCTCCGGAGTCGCCCGCGATCTGGGGCACACCGCACGCGGCGGCTTCCACGAACACGATGCCGAAGCCCTCTTGTTCCAAACCACCCCAACGATTCCGGCACAGCATCATCGACACATCGGCACTTCCGTACAGCAACGGCAGATCGTCATTGGGCACCCGACCGAAGAAGCGGACCGGGGCCCGCAACTCACGGGCCATCTTCTCCAGTCGGTCCCGATCTCGACCCGCGCCTCCGATGGCGAGCACGAGTCGCGGGTGATCCGGTGCCAACTCGGCCACGGCGCGGATGGCGGTGTCGAACCCCTTGCGTGGCACCAGCCGACTGATGCCGACCACGAGCTGCGCGTCCGGCGCGATTCCGAGCGCGCGACGGGCATCGGCGCGTTCGGCCGACGACAGCGGTCGGAATCGTTCGATGTCGACCCCCGGGGGGACGACGGTGATGTCGAGAGGTCGGCCGGCCGCGTGTCGGGCCTCGGCGGCCGGATACCCACCAGCCGCGATCACGTGGCGGGCCCGACGCAAGACGTTTCCGAGTACCTGACGCGACACGGGCAGACGACCAGGGACGGTGACTTCGGCGCCGTGAACGACGACGTCGTACGGCCGGTCGAGATACGGCCCGATGATGCCGAGCGGAACGGCCGGGTCGAGCACCACGAGATCGGCTCCGAACTCACGGGCGAGGTCGTTGACGCGCTTCACCATCCACGGGTGCGGAAGAAGTACCGGTTCGCGCGTCCGCTCGATACGAAATGGCTGCTCGGCATCGAACTCGGCGGTACCGGCGTACGGACTCGTCAGAACCGCGAACGACTCCGGAGGCAAGCGGCGCCACCACTCCCAGAGCAACGACTGGATGCCACCGATCTTGGGCGGGAAGTCATTGGTGACGAGGAGATGCTTCATCATGCGGATCCGAGGGCGACTAACTCGTCACGTACGAGTGGATCGGCATCGTGGTCGACGAGCGCCACCAGATCCGAACGTCCGATTCGGGATGCCGCCCACAATGCATGGGCACGGAGCAACGGATCATCACCTTCAAGGTACTGGCGCAGCACCCGTCCGACCCGCTCATCGTCGATGCCGGCGGCGGTGTTGCCGAGGATCACGAGCGCGTTACGCCTGAGCCAACGGGGATTCCGCTCGGCCAGATACCACCGACCGAAACGTTCGAGAAGATGTTCGTCGGTCGACGTCAGCAACTCGAGGGTGTCGATGTGCGCGCCGGTTCCCCCGATGTCGACTCGACCGGTGACTCGATCCGCCAGGCGAACCGTGGGTGGGCACGACTCCTGACAATCGTCGCAGCCATAGATGCGGTTGCCCAGAGCCCCGCGGAATTCGCGCGGACACACCCCGGGCTTCTGGACGAGCCAGGCCAGACATCGGCGGGCGTCGACCACACCGGGTTCGACGATCGCTCCGGTCGGGCAGTCGTCGATGCACGCCCGACACGCACCACATCCGTCGGGCACGGGTTTGGCCGCCGGTTGCAGTTGTGCATCGGTGACGACGGATCCGAGGACGAACCAACTACCAGCCCCGGGCAGGAGAAGATTCGCGTTCTTGCCGAACCATCCGAGCCCGGCGCGCCACGCCACCTCGCGGTCGACGAGATCGTTCTCGTCGGCGAACACGACGGCCCGGAAGCCATCGGCTCGAAGACGCAGTGCGACTTTCTGCAGCGCCGTGCGAAGTGGCGTGTAGAAGTCGTGGCGGGCATATCGGGCGACCCGCGCGGTGAGCGGAGGAAGATCGTCGGTTTCGGGATCCTCGTCGAGGTGATAGCTCAGGCCGGCGACGATGATCGAACGAGCACCCTCGACCGCGCGGGTGGGATCGGTGGATCGGACCGGATCGCGGAACGTGAAGCCCATGGTGTCGGACAGGCCCTCCCGCCGACGACGCTCGAGTTCGGGACGCGCGCGATCGAGCACCGCTGCGTCGGTGACACCGATCCGATGAAGTCCGAGGTCGCGCGCGAACTCGAACAGCCCAGCGAGGTACTCGGGTCGGGTCGAGTCAGGAGGCGTTGGCTTGGCCGGGCGCACGATGCCGAAGCGTAGGCACCAAACCGGCTTCCGCGAGTATGCGCACCGCCCGCAGTTCGTCCAGGTCGAAGACCACGGCCATCTGCGAATCGTCCCGACACAAGAACGACATCATGCAGTCGGAACACGCTTCGGTGTCGCGGGCCACGCAGGTGTCGCAGTCGATCAGGATGGATTGGTCGGGCCGGGCGGCATCGTCGGGGTTCGGTCGCGGTTCTGTTCCCATACGCACACTCGACCAAAGGGGTGTGGCGGGGTTACCGACCGGTGCCGTCGACCTCAGCCGACCAGCGATTCGACCAGCGGGCGGCTCATCCGCTCGGCGATCATGCACGTGGGTAGGTGGGTGTTGGCACGCGGGAGGCGGGGCATCACCGACGCATCGACGACCCACAACTTCTCGACCTCCCACGATCGTCCGCTGGCGTCGACCACCGACTCTCCTCGCCGACCCATCGCGCAGCCGCCCGACACGTGGACGTAGTCCCCCGTCCGAGTTCGCAACCACTCCACCACCGAGTCGGGGTCTTCACCCAACGCGTCGAGTGGCGTTCCGATGTCATCGATGAACACTCCGGCCACTACCCGCCGAAGGGCCGGTGCTTCGAGGAGTCGACGCAACGCGGCGAGTCCGATCACCAAGGCCTCGACATCACGTTCGTCGCTCAGCATGTGGAAGTTCAGATCACCATCCGCCGACGTTCCCCGCGAGTGAACGTCCATGAGCGCCACGCTCAGGAGTCCAAAGCCCGGGGCCGCTGCGCCGAGGTGGTCGATCGGGAGTATCTGGAGGTCGGCCGCTGAACGACCCGACGAGAATCGCGCCACGGCATCCACTGCGATTGAACCGGTCGACACCGGCTCGGTCAGGGCGATCGTGAGAGGTGCCGATGCATGGTCCTGCACGCCGCGACCGATCATCGGATTGTCGACCCCGGATCGCTGGAGCAGCCACGGGGAGTGAACGGCGCCGCCGCACACGGCAACGGCACCGGACTCGATCACCGAACCATCGACCAGACGCACACCACGAGCAATCGCGTGGTCGATGACCAACGATTCGACCTCGGAGTCGACGCGAATCTCGAGTCGAGGATGGTCGAGGATCGGCAGGAGGTGGACATCGAAGGCCGAGGCCCGTCGTCCGTCGCCGAACTGGGTGAGCGCGGCCGCGCCGGCGTCACGCCCGGCCGAACCGAGCGGTCGGGGTCCGTGGTGGTCGACCCATCCCTGGCCTCGACATGCTTCGACGACCGCTCCACCGAGTCGCGTCGGATCGAGGTTCGCCGCCCGACGAAGTGGAATCGCCAGCCGGCGGAACTCGGGTTCGACATCGGCCCACGACCAGCCCGTGCAACCGTGATCGCGTTCCCAACGGTCGTAGTCCTCGGGTTCTCCCCAGAGGCCGAGCATCGCGTTGACGGCCGACGAGCCGCCGAGCCCCCGACCCCGCGCGTACGGAGTCGCTTCCTGACCGTCGACTCGACGCGCGAGGAGATCGTCCCATCTCCAGCCCGGTTCCTCGAGAGCGGCGAAGAACGATGGTCCGGATACGCCCGACGGCGGAGTGGGCGAACCAGAGACCAACGAATAGCCCGGACCGGCTTCGAGGAGCAGCACCGAGAGTCCGCGTTCGACCGCCCGACGTGCCACCGTGCACCCGGCCGAACCACCCCCCACCACGATCAGGTCGGGGTGAGAGGAAGATGTCATGCGCTGGCGAGCCCGTTGAGATGGGCCACGTCGTTGTAGCGGATCAATCGCCAACGACCGGGCTGGACCAATTCGACCTCGGTGATCGACGTGTTCTTGGTGTGGATCTCGAAACCACCGGTACCGAACGTGCGCAACGACTGACGCAGAACGGTGTCGATGACCCCACCATGACAGAACACCACCACCGTTCGATCGGGATGCTCGTCGACCACTCGACGCACGGCCGAACCGACGCGTAGTTGGAATTCGGCGATGGTCTCGCCACCGGGAAAGGTGACTCCGTAGGGATCGTTCTCCCAGTCGGGATTGCCGTGACGACGATCGAATTCCTCGTAGGTGAGCCCGTCGCAATCCGGACCCGGATCGTGCTCGCCGAAGTCGGAGTCGATGCGGAGTTCGTGACCCGGCAAAGACGGTAGGACGATCTCGCCGGTCTCGCGCGCGCGCGGATACGCGCTCGCGTACACCGCATCGGCGGTGAACTCGGAATGTGCGGCCCAGCGTTCGCGGAGGCGCTCGGCCTGACGCCGTCCGAAATCCGACAAGCCGACGCAGGAGCGCGGACCTCCGACGAGTCGGTTGACGGTGACTTGGGATTCACCGTGACGGATCAGGACGAGTCGGGTCATGGCGGTCGGGATCAGGCGAGCTTCTCGACGAACGACTCGAGTTGTCGAAGGTTGCGACACTCGTAGGTTCCGTCGGTGAAGTTGCCGTACTCACCCACGATCGAGTCACCCGTGTTCCAGTAACTCCGGGGTTCGGGGTTCAGCCAGTACACGTGGCGCGCCTTCTGACGAATCTCCTTGACGACCCACGCTTGCGACGCGTGATAGTTGTTGCGCGCGTCGCCGAGAAGAAGAACCGTCGTCTTGGGGCCGACATCCTTGCCGAATCGCTCCCAGAAGACCTCGAATGCATGGCCGTAGTCGGAGTGGCCATCGACCCACACCACATCGGCCTCGGTATTGACGCGATGGATCGCCTCGGTGATGTCCTCGGTCCCCTTGAAGAAGTCGGTCACCTCGTCGAGTCCGTCGATGAAGACGAAAGAACGCACCTTGGAGAACTGATTCTGGATGGCGTACACCAACATCAGGGTGAAACGGGCGAAGGCCGCCACACTTCCCGAGATGTCGGCCACGACCATCAGTTCGGGCTTGGCCGGACGGGGGAACTTGAACTTGGGATCGGCCGGCACACCGCCGTACGACAAAGAGTGCCGAACCGTGTTGCGGAAATCGAGTGGCCCCTTGCGGCCGTGTCGGCGCTTGCGCGCGAGACGGGCCGCGAGTTTGCGGGTCAGCGGGTACAACGACTTCTTGAGCAGCTGCATCTCGTCGCGACTCGCATGCATGAACTCGACGTCTTCGGGGAGCGGCTTGCGCAGGGTCTTGGCCATGGCCTCGGCACCACGATCGGCCACCAGACGACGACGGATCTCGGCTTCGATCTCCTTCTTGAAGTCTTCGATTCGCGACTGGTACTCGTCGCGCTCGAGGCGTTCTTCGAGCGCGGTCAGCTCACCACCGACCTCCTCGCGACTCGCGTCCATCAGCTTCTGGAGCATCGAGTCGAGATCGAGATTCCGGAGCGTGCGATAGAGGTAGTACGTGCCGCCGACCGGACGACCGGGCTCCATTCCGGCGAAACGCTGCACCGATTGTTTGGCGAGGGCGCGCATCATGGCCTGATCGCCGTTCAGCAACGCCTGCATGAGCATCTGGGCGATCTCTTCGGGCGTCAGCGAATCCATGCCACCCGACGATCCCCGCCCGTCGCCCTGGCGCATCTGCTCCTGCATCTCGCGCCACATCTCCTCGAGCGCGTCGTCGGAGTCCTCCACGAGTTTGTACTCGGGGCCACGCAGAGAGAAGTAGACCTCGAAGACCGTCTCGAACGAACGCCAATGAGCGCTGTTCTTCACGAGAGTCGCGCCGAGCGCGTACTTGAAGGCGTCGCGGTCCTCGATCGGGATGTGCTGGACCGCCTCCATGGCGTCGAGGTTCTCCGTGAGCGACACCGGAAGACCGGCGTTACGGAGTTCCTGGACGAATCCGGCGAGAAGATCGAGCACGTCGCCCTCGTCAGCCGAGGTCGGCTGACAACTCCTTGGCGGCCTTGGCGATGTCGGACTGGTACTTGAGCAAAACGTGCAGCGTGTCCTTGGCCGTCTGGGCGTCGATGTTCTCGGCGTTCAGGAGCATGAGCGTGCGCGCCCAGTCGAGGGTCTCGCTCACGCTCGGCGCCTTCTTCAGATCGAGTTGACGGATGCTCCGCACGATCCGGGCCACCTGATCGGCGAGGTGCTCGGTGATTCCGGAGACCTTGGCGAGCACGATCTCCTTCTCGCGATCCATCGACGGATAGTCGACGTGCAAGTAGAGACAACGGCGCTTCAGCGCCTCGGAGAGTTCGCGGGTGTTGTTGGAGGTGAGAAAGACCATCGGGATCTGGGTGGCCGTGATGGTGCCGAGTTCGGGAATCGACACCTGGTACTCCGACAGGATCTCGAGAAGAAGAGCTTCGGTCTCCACTTCGACGCGGTCGACTTCGTCGATCAGGAGCACGACGGGATCGGGGGCGCTGATGGCTTCGAGAAGCGGGCGGGTCAGAAGGAACTCACGGCTGAAGATGTCGTCGTGGACCTCGCTCCAGGAGTCGCTGTTCTTGTCGGCCTGGATTCGCAGCAACTGCTTCTTGTAGTTCCACTCGTACAGGGCTTTGGACTCGTCGAGCCCCTCGTAACACTGGAGACGGATGAGACGTGCACCGGTCATCTCGGCGATGCTCTTGGCCAACTGGGTCTTCCCCGTTCCGGCCGGCCCCTCGACGAGGATCGGCTTGGCGAGCCGATCGGCGAGGAAGGCAACCCCGGCAATGCCGTCGTCGGCGAGGTAATTGACGTCGCGCAGACCGTCACGGACCTGCTGTACGGAGGCAAAGCGATGTTGCATAGTTTCACCCTACAAGTTGCCCTGATCAGACGATCAATCGGTCGCTCGTGATCTACCCTTTCCCCGATGGCCGGGGACCAGCGAACGCACGATCTCTTGCGTTCGAACGCCGTCGTCGCACTCGGAACCGGCCTGTCGCGACTGACCGGAATGTTGCGCGTCATCGTGTTCGGTTTCGTGATCGGTCAAACCGCCCTCGCCGACGCCTATGACGGCGCCAACAACTCACCCAACGCGGTCTACGAGCTGCTGCTCGGTGGGGTGTTGTCGGCCACCCTCGTTCCTCTCTTCACCCGCATGCTCGAGGACGACGACCGCGACTCGGCCGAGGCCGTCGTCGGGGTCAGCATCGTCGCCCTCACCGCCATCACCGCGGTGGCCGTCGTCTGCGCTCCTTGGATCTTCCGGATCTTCTCACTCAACCCCGACTCGAGTGTCGACGCCAACGACTTCCGAACCGTGGGCACCGCGCTCGCGCGTATCTTCCTGTTGCAGATCTTCTTCTACGGGATCTCCGCGCTCCTCGGCTCACTGCTCAATGCTCAGAGACGATTCTTCGCCGCCGCGTGGTCGCCCGTGCTCGCCAACATCGTCATCATCTGCTCGCTCCTGTACGTGCCGACCCTGCTCGATCAGAAGAACCCCGTTCTGCGCGACGTTCTCGACAGCCCGTCGTTCCGCTGGCTGCTCGGTCTCGGCGCGACGGGCGGCATCGCCTTGCAGGCGCTGATTCTCCTGCCGGCGATCCATCAAGCCGGCCTCAATTTCCGTTTCCGATTCCGTCCGCGTCATCCGGCGGTGCGCAAGCTCTTCGCGCTGTCGGGGTGGACCTTCGGCTACGTGCTCGCCAACCAGGCCACCATCGTCGTGGTGAAGAACCTGGCGTCACCGGGAAGCGGTGGACAAGACGCCTACGCCAAGGCGTCGACCTTCTTCTACTTCCCCCATGGTCTCCTCGCCATGAGTATCGCCACGACGTTCATTCCCGAAATGGCCCGGGCCGTGGCCCGGCGCAATCGGGAGGACTTCATCGAACGGACATCGCTCGGGATCCGACTCGTCGGCTTGCTCACGATTCCGGCGGCCTTCGGGTTCCTCGCTCTGGCCCGGCCGATCATCGGCGCCTTGCTCCAGCACGGCCAATTCGACGCGGCGGCCGCCGACAACACGGCGCGCGCCCTCGCCGGTCTCTCACTCGGTCTGGCCGGCTACTCGGTGTATCTCTTCACGCTGCGCGGCTTCTACGCCCATCAGGACACCCGTACGCCGTTCATCATCAACTGCGTGCAATGCCTGATCAACGTGGTTCTCGCGTTCGCGCTCGTCGGCCCATTCGACGTTCTGGGTCTCGGACTTGCCTTCGCCATCTCCTACTTGGTCGCGGCGGTGGTGGCGATCTTCGTCCTCACCATCAAGGTTCCCGAGTTCCCGGCGATCGACGTCCTGACCACGCTCGTGCGGATGGTGGCCGCCGGGGCGATCATGGGAGCCGTCGTGTGGTTGTCGGTTCGCGCCTTCGGAGACAACGACGGAACGGGAGCGTTACTGCGACTCGTCGTCGGCTCGTTCATCGGCATCGTCGTTTACCTGGGTTCGCTCACGCTGCTCCGCTCCCCCGAAGTCGGACACGTACGCGCACTCCGTGACCGGCTGCGCGCCAAGGTCACTTCGTCGGAGGGTTGAGCAACACCAAACCGTCGCGATGGACGACCACGCCCGGGAGTCCCTCGGCGAGCTCGGAGGTCTGACGGCCCTTCGACGACGAGATCTGTGCCGATGTCATCACGGCCGTTCCCTTGGCCAGGACGCGACCCGACGTGTCGACGACGTCGATCGTGTCGCCGGCGTCGAAGTCGCCATGGACTGCCGTGACTCCCGCCGGGAGCAACGAGTTCGTGCCGCGCTCGAGGGCCGACGCCGCGCCGGAGTCGACCTCGACCCGACCGCACGTCTCGCTGGCGAACGCGAGCCAGAGTTGACGCGAGGACAGTTGTCGGTCCGAACCATGGAAGGTCGTCCCGACGCGAGGTGAATCGTCGGCGCCGCCACTCACGGCGAGTCGGACCACATCGGGAATCGTGGCCCGAGCGATCACCGACCGCACACCCGACCACGAGGCGATCCGGCTGGCCGCGAGTTTGGAGGCCATGCCACCGCTACCTCGATTCGAACCGGTCGCCCCCGCGCTCACGCTGAGGAGCGGATCGCCCGGCCACACGTCGGTCACGAGGGTGGCCGACGGATCGGTGCGCGGATCGGCGGTGTAGAGCCCGTCGATGTCGGTCAACAGAACGAGTGTGTCGGCTTTGAGCAGGTGCGAAAGAAGCGCCGAGATCCGGTCGTTGTCACCGAATCGGATCTCGTCGTTGGCGATCGCGTCGTTCTCGTTGACGACCGGAACGCAACCGAGCCGGAGCAGCTCCTCGAGCGTCGCGCGCGCGTGCAGATACTGCTGGCGATCGACGAAGTCGTGCGGTACGAGCAACACCTGGGCGGCCACCAGCCCGACGGACGCGAACTCGGCGTTGTAGACCTCCATCAGTCGACTCTGTCCGACGGCCGACAACGCTTGAAGGGTCAGAACCTCGGCCGGACGACCCGCGAGTCCGACCGCGGGAATACCGGCCGCAACCGCGCCCGATGTGACCAGAACGACTTCGTGGCCGTCGGCGCGCAGGGCGGCGATCTGCCGGCACAAGTCGGCGATCACGACTCGGTCGATCACTCCACGAACGTCGGTCAACGACGACGTCCCGATCTTGACGATGATTCGCTGGGCGGTCATGGCGTTCCGAGTCTGCTCAATGCTCGGGGTGGTAGTCGAACGAGAATTCACCGATCCAGACGACGTCACCCTCGTTGGCCCCGGCGCGCGCGAGCAGTCGGGGGACGCCCAGCTTCTTCAATCGTTCGTCGATGTAGGCCAGAGCTTCGGGCGTGGTCACGTCGTTGAGATGCACGGCGCGCAACACCTTGCGCCCGAGCACCCGGAAGTTGTGTTCGTCCACTCGCTCGACCCACGCGCCATCGGAGTCGGGACGCAGGATCACACGGCCTTCCGACACGGGCTCTTCCTGACGCGCTTCGTGAACCAGACTCGCCAATCGCCCGACGAGTTCGCGCACTCCCTGGTTCGTCACCGACGAGATGACCATGCCGTCCCAGTCGGCCACCACCGCCGGATCGGCCGAATCCGTCTTGGTGCCCACGATCACCCGGGGGCGCTCGAGGAGTTGGGCGTCGTACTTTCCGAGTTCGGCGAGCAGGACCTCCAATTGATCCGAGGGTGATGTCTCGTCGAGGGGCGCGAGATCGACGAGTACACACAGCACGCGTGCCCGCTCGACGTGGCGCAGGAACCGATGACCGAGTCCGCGACCCTCCGACGCGCCTTCGATGAGTCCGGGGATGTCGGCCACCACGAATTCGGTCGCGTCGTCGATACGAACCACCCCGAGATTGGGTTCGAGGGTCGTGAAGGGGTAATCGGCGATCTTGGGACGGGCCGCCGAGATCACACTGATGAGCGTGCTCTTACCAGCGTTCGGGAATCCCACGAGCGCGACATCGGCCAGAAGTTTGAGTTCGAGTTTCAGCCATCGTTCCTCACCGTGTTCGCCCTGTTCGGCGAAACTCGGAGCCCGACGACGATTGGTCAGAAATCGCGCGTTCCCGCGCCCACCTCGACCACCGTGGGCGGCCAGCCAACGGTCGCCGTGCTGCTGGAGATCGGCGAGGATCTCACCTGAATACATGTCGCGCACCACGGTGCCTTCGGGGACTTTGACCTCGAGGCCTTCGCCCCGTCGACCATGGAGGTCCTTACCCTTTCCGTGTACCCCATTGCCGGCGATGCGGTGCGGATGATCCCGGAAAGCGAGCAACGACGCGACGTTTCGATCGGCGACCAGCCAGACATCGCCACCCTTGCCACCGTCGCCGCCATTGGGCCCGCCCATTGCGACCGGACCCTCGCGTCGGAACGCGACGCAACCGGCGCCACCGTCGCCGGCGCGCACGTTCAATTGGCACTCGTCGACGAACTGGCTCATGACGCTTCCAACCTACTGCCACACCCCCGTCGTAGCCTTGGACTCGTGAACGAGAAGTCCGAGCCGCACTCGTCGCATCATGTCGATCCCGACATGGCCGAGCGCGCCGAACGCTGGGCGAGCACCATGTCGGGCACGGCGGCCGACGAGGCGATCACCCTCGCTCACGCCGACTCGTGGGCCGGAACCGGCGACACCACGATCGCCGAACGTCAGCAGCGCGAAGAACTCGCCGAAGTACACCTCGCCCGACTCGCCACCCGATCGGTGGGCGCCGGTCGCCGTCCGGTGGACGAAGAGCCCGATCCCTTCCGGACGTGTTTCGAACGAGATCGTGATCGCATCCTTCACGCCACATCGTTCCGACGTCTCGCCGGCAAGACCCAGGTCTTCGTCTTTCCCGACGACCATCAACGCACCCGACTCACTCACGCCCTCGAGGTCGCCCAAGTCGCCGTCTCGGTGGCCCGACCACTCGGACTCAACGTCGCCCTCACCGAAGCCATCGCACTCGGCCACGATTGCGGTCATGGTCCGGGCGGCCACGCGAGTGAGGATGCTCTCTCGCCCTACATCGACGGCGGGTTCGACCATGCGGTGTGGGGGGCCGACGTCACACTCGTTCCACTCAACCTGTGCGCGGAGACGACCGACGGCATTCGCAACCATTCATGGAGCCGGCCCGCTCCCTCCACACCGGAGGGTGAAGTCGTGAGTTGGGCCGACCGCATCGCCTACGTGTGCCACGACTTCGAAGATGCAGCAGCTGCCGGCATCGTCGGCCCCGACGATCTGCCGCCGCTCGTGCGATCGGTGTGTGGTTCATCCCGACAAGGACAACTCGGAGCTTTCATCACGTCGATGGTGCGGGTCGCCGCCCACACCGGGCGGATCGGCATGGAGCCCACCGTGGCCGAAGCCCTCGCCGCTTTTCGTCGGTTCAACTACGAGCAGGTGTACTTACGCCCGGCCAGTCGCGCCCAAGCCGGCCAAGTGATCGATCTTCTGCGATCCCTCGTCGACCACTACGCCGCGAATCCGGGGTTATTGCCGAATCCGGCCGACGTCGCGACGGGCTCGCCCGAAGCAGTTCGCCAAGCAGTCGCCTACGTCGCCGGCATGACCGATCGATTCGCCTGCCGACAGGGCGTGGCGTTACTCGACTATCCGTTGCACCGGTTGCCGCGCGGCATCGACATCTGAGCCCGGACGGCTCGGTGAATCAGACCGCCGGAACGATGTCGACGACTCGGCGTCCACGCCGCTCGCCGAACTTCACGGCACCGTCGACCAATGCGAACAACGTGTCGTCGCCGCCGATGCCGACGTTCTTGCCGGGGTGGAACTGGGTTCCGCGCTGACGCACGACGATCGTGCCGGCGGTGACCTGAGTTCCCGAGAAGACCTTGACTCCGAGACGCTGCGCGTTGGAGTCGCGCCCGTTACGAGTTGATCCGCCACCCTTTGTCTTTGACATGGCTCAGCCCTTCGCGATCGAGGTGATTTCGACGACCTGATAGCGCTGGCGGTGTCCGTACCGGCGACGCTGGTTCGTACGGCGCTTGTACGTGAAGCCATCGATCTTGGGGCCCGATGCGGTGCCGACGATGCGCCCCGACACCTTGGCCTTGGCGAGTTGGTCGGGCGTGGACAGAACGGTGTCGCCGTCGACGAGCAGCACGGGCGTGAAGTCCACCGCAGCGCCCTGATCGGCACCGAGGAGTTCGACATGCACCTGCTGACCCTGGGCCACACGGACCTGCTTGCCACCGGTTGCGATTACTGCGTACATAGCGATTGACGAGCCTACCCGAGCCCGAGGCGGGGGAACAACGCCGACCGTCAGTTCAAGAGCTCGTGATCGACCACGACACCCCGGCCGAGACAGACCTGGCACTGGTCGGCGAAGCTCGTGAGCAGGCCCTCACCGATCCGCTTGCGGGTCATCTCGACCAGACCGAGTTCGGAGATGTCGAACACCTGCGTACGGGTCTTGTCGCGGGACAAAGCCGACCGGAAGGCTTCCACGACCTTCTTGCGGTTCTCCTTGATCTCCATGTCGATGAAGTCGATCACGATGATGCCGCCGATGTCGCGCAGTCGGAGTTGATGGGCGA